>Ga0364887_10273_pt1 | contig 32665 bp, 32 predicted proteins | sample ExccelJu500001D4_4_FD_206924 | JGI IMG/M metagenome (GOLD analysis project Ga0364887, IMG submission 206924) | Enriched cells from Trout Bog Lake Hypolimnion, Wisconsin, USA - BchlTB.July23.5000.01.D4 | ecosystem: Environmental > Aquatic > Freshwater > Lake > Hypolimnion/Profundal zone | place...
AAGAAAATACAATAGTAAGTGTTAACCGATGTAAAATGCGGGATAGAAGATTTGAAAAATCTCATATCTCATATCTCACATCTAAAATCTAAAAAGAAATGATACACGATCCAAACCGAGTCTACGTTTTTGATACCACACTTCGTGATGGCGAGCAGGTACCGGGCTGCCAGTTAACAACCCCTGAAAAAATTGAGATCGCAAGAGAATTGGAGGCATTGGGTGTTGATATTATTGAAGCAGGTTTCCCCATTTCAAGTCCGGGAGATTTTCAAAGTGTTGTTGAAATATCCAGGGCAGTAAAAAACCCTACCGTTTGTGCATTAACTAGGGCCAACCGCGGGGATATTGATGTAGCTGTTGAATCGCTGAAATATGCCAAACATCCGCGTATCCATACCGGTATCGGTTCATCTGATATGCATATCAAACACAAATTTAACAGTACCCGCGAAGAAATACTGGAACGCGCTGTTGATGCTGTAAAATATGCCAAGCGTTTTGTTGAGGATATTGAGTTTTATGCGGAAGATGCAGGTCGCGCAGATATACATTTTTTAGCGCAGATGATTGAGGCCGTGATTGCCGCCGGGGCAACTGTTGTTAACATCCCGGATACCAACGGCTATTGCCTGCCCAACCAGTATGGCGATAAGATCCGCCGAAATTTAATTTTGCCATCTTGTTTTTTTTGATTTCACCGATGATTTTTTGATTTCACCGATTTTAGTTTATTGAATTATGGTTTCTTGTTTACTATTAAAGATTGTTACTCGTCCGGTTTTTCAACCATTCACCACTCACCGTTCACTACTCACCTACTTTTTTGTTATGATCACTATCCCGGTTGCCCAGCCCATTTTTGTTAATATTATATCGTCACGGCTATCAAGGTCGGCTATCAGCTGGGTTGCTTTTTCAGCATGCCCCGTCGGCCAGTTTTGTTGGGGCAGCATGTCATCAATAATATAAATGCCGCCTTTTTCAACCATATCAAGCACTTCATCCAGCAACAAATATTTACCCGGCCAGGTATCAGCAAAAATAAAGCTGAACTTTTTGCCGGCATTTTGTTTTATCCATTCGCCGCCATCGGTACATATCAACCTTAAACGCTTATCAACTCCAAGATTTTCTTTAGCGATGTTTAAAAACGTTTCATCATTATCAATTGATATTAATGTCGATTTTTCATCCATCCCATCCAATATCCAGGTAGTAGATAAGCCAGTGCCGGTGCCCAGCTCCAAAAACTTACCGCCCGGTTTTGTAGCCGCCAGTGTTTTAAGTAAAGAACAGGTCAACACCTCCGAAGGCATGGTAAAACCATTAGCCTCAGTAGCTTTTTTTATAGCGTTGTAAGCTATTGGGTATTGTTGTCTTATTTCTTCAAGCATGAGCTACAGCCCCCTAACCCCCTAAAGGGGGAACAAAATGCGTTATGTGTTGTACTATTTCCTTCTTCTAATGAGTCTGCTCAGCCACCATACTTCCCCCTTCAGGGGGACGGGGGGCCTTACATCGAGAACACTTTTTCCCCTTTGTTTAAATATTCGTTTTCTATCACATCTTCACCGGGTTCCAGTCTTTCAAACTCGCGCAGTTTGCTGTTGAAGCCTTCGCTATCTTTAATGATGGCTACCCTTGCGCTGCGTACAAACTCAATCAGTCCGTATGGCTGTAAAATACTGATGAGGTTATCTGTTTCTTCGCGGTGACCGGTAGTTTCAAATACAGTATAGTCCTTGCGGATCACTACTGCACGGGCGCCGTTTTCGCGCAGCAAGCGTTCAACGCTCACCTTTTCGGCGATAACATCTGTAGATACTTTATACAAAGCCAATTCCTGCCAGATCACATCGGCATTGGTATGATAATATACTTTTAAAACCTCTACCTGTTTTTCTATCTGGCGGCAAAGTTTGCGTACCACATCTTCCGATTCGGTGATCACAATATTAAAGCGGTGAATGCTTTCGATCTCCGACGGAGAAGTATTCAGGCTATCGATATTGATCTTACGGCGTGTAAATATGATCGCTATCCGGTTAAGTAAACCGATCTGGTTTTCTGTGTAAACCGTGATGTTAAATTCCTGTTTCTCTATATCCTGGTTGCTCATTTTAATTTTCTTTTATTCCCCTTTCGGTGATGTGAATTATTTAAGCCTGATCTCACTTACGCTGCATCCCTGCGGTACCATCGGGAATACATTATTTTCCCGGGTAACATTTACTTCCAAAAGGAAAGCGCCTTTAGTATCCATCATTTGTTTTAATGCAGATGGTAGGTCGGCCCTGTCGGATATTGATTTACCGGCGATGCCATAAGCTGCGGCCACGGCAACAAAATCCGGACTTTCAATATCCACAAATGAATAGCGGCGTGCATTAAACAATTCCTGCCACTGGCGTACCATACCAAGGAAATGGTTATTAAGGATGATGATCTTTATATCAACCTTGCTTTGCATAACGGTGCCTAATTCCTGAAGGGTCATCTGGAAGCCGCCATCGCCTATAATTGCTACAACATCGCGCTCGGGTGTGCCAAACTTGGCCCCGATTGCGGCAGGAAGGGCAAAACCCATTGTACCTAAACCACCACTTGTCACATTGCTGCGGGTTTTATTTAATTTGGCATAACGGCAGGCTACCATCTGGTGCTGACCAACATCGGTAACAATAACGGCTTCGCCATTGGTTATTTCATTCAGTTGTTTTATCACCTCACCCATGGTCATTTCAGGCGTTTCGGGGTTTAATTCAGCATGTATTACCGCATCATATTCCTGTTGGGTGTAATCGTTGAACTTATTGAGCCATTCGGTATGATTTTTACCTTCAACCAGCGCAGTAAGCAATGGCAATGTTTCCTTACAATCGCCCCAAACCGGAACGGTTGACTTCACGTTTTTATCAATCTCGGCCGGGTCAATATCCAGGTGGATCACCTTGGCCTGTTTTGCATATTTATCAAGGCGGCCGGTTACACGGTCGTCAAAACGCATGCCTATCGCGATAAGCACATCGCAGTCGTTGGTTAAAACATTGGGGCCATAATTGCCGTGCATGCCCAGCATCCCCACATTCAGCGGGTGATCGGTAGGGATAGCGCCTGCGCCTAAAACCGTCCACGCAGCGGGGATCCCGCTTTTCTCAACAAAAGCTTTAAATTCCTGCTCTGCACTTCCTAAAATAACACCCTGTCCCCAAATAATAAATGGTTTTTTGGCATTGTTGATCAGCTCAGCAGCTTCCTTAATGTATTGCGGACGTACAATTGGTTTTGGCCTGTAACTGCGGATATGATCGCATTTGGCATAGCCTTTATAGTCGAATTTCTGGATCTGTGCATTTTTAGTGATATCAATAAGGACCGGACCGGGCCTGCCGCTTTTGGCAATATAAAAAGCCTTTGCAATAACTTCGGGGATTTCGGTGGCATCGGTTACCTGGTAGTTCCATTTGGTTACCGGAGTAGTGATATTGATCACATCAGTTTCCTGGAAAGCATCGGTACCTAAAAGATGCGCGAAAACCTGTCCGGTAATACATACCAATGGGGTACTGTCTATCTGCGCATCGGCCAAACCTGTAACCAAATTGGTTGCTCCGGGCCCGCTGGTAGCAAATACCACACCCACTTTACCTGATGTACGTGCATAACCCTGCCCTGCATGGATGCCACCCTGCTCGTGGCGGACCAGGATATGGTTCAACTTATCTGAATAATCATACAAAGCATCGTAAATGGGCATAATTGCGCCACCCGGATAGCCAAAAATGGTGTCTACACCCTCAATGATCAAAGCATCTAACAACGCCTGCGATCCTGATAACTCTATTTTTTGTGATTTCACCGATTGCTCTGCTATTTCACCGATTGTTTGTGTTTCCATATTGCCCCCCAACCTCCGCTCAATGGCGGAGGAGTTTTTGATTTGCAATTCTGTAAATAGGAATTGCTTTTTTTATCACTTCTATTTCAACTCTCTAATATTCGCCGCCATGCTTCCCCCTTTAGGGGGTCAGGGGGCTAAAATTCATCAGTAACGCAGCCTTCTGCAGCTGTGCTAACTGTTTTTGCGTATTTGAATAGCAGTCCGTTTTTTGCTTTTAAGGCCGGCTGCACCCATTTGACTCGGCGTGCCGCAATTTCTGCTTCCGAAACTTTCAAGGTCATGGTGCGGTTAATGGCATCAATCTCAATCCTGTCGTCATCATTTACAAGGGCTATCAAACCGCCGTCAAATGCCTCGGGGGTAATGTGACCTACCACGAAACCATGTGTACCGCCAGAAAAACGACCATCGGTAATTAATGCTACCGAAGCACCCAGGCCCGCGCCAAAAATTGCGCCTGTAGGTTTCAGCATTTCGGGCATACCCGGCGCGCCTTTAGGACCAATGTTTCGGATCACCACTACATCGCCTGCCTTAACGCGACCACTTTGGATGCCGTGGATCAGTTCGAACTCTCCATCAAAAACCCTTGCAGGGCCTTCAAAGCTGGTGCCTTCTTTACCTGTAATTTTGGCAACGCTGCCACCTTCGGCCAAATTGCCGTATAGTATCTGTAAGTGGCCTGTCGCCTTTATCGGCGCTTCAGCCGGGCGGATCACTGTTTGTGTTTCAAAATCAATTTCGGGCACATCGGCCATGTTTTCGGCAATGGTTTTACCGGTTACAGTTAAGCAACTGCCATCCAGCCAGCCTAATTTCAGCAGGTATTTCATTACCGCCGGAACACCGCCTATTTTGTGCAGGTCCTCCATCATGTATTTACCGCTTGGCTTCATATCGGCCAGTACTGGGATCCGGTTGCTGATCTCCTGGAAATCATCCTGCGTTAATTTTACGCCAATGCTTTTTGCTATCGCTATAAGGTGCAACACCGCATTGGTCGATCCGCCAAGCACCATCACCACGGTAATAGCATTTTCAAATGCCGCGCGGGTCATAATGTCGGATGGCTTAATGTCGCGTTCCAGCAATAGTTTTATCGCTTTGCCTGCTGCTAAACATTCTGCATTTTTCTCGGGGCTTAAAGCCGGGTTTGATGACGAATAAGGCAAACTCATCCCCAATGCCTCAATAGCCGAAGCCATGGTATTGGCCGTATAAATACCGCCGCAAGCACCCGCACCGGGACAAGCATGTTTTACCACGCCCAAAAAATCTTCTGGCGTAATATTACCTGCTAATTTTTGACCCAGGGCCTCAAATGCCGATACAATGTTTAAATCTTCGCCTTTATAATGACCGGGTTTAATGGTACCGCCATACACCATAATAGCCGGCCTGTTGAGCCTGCCCATAGCTATAACCGATCCCGGCATATTTTTATCGCAACCCGGCAACGCTATCAGGCCATCATAATACTGTGCGCCGCAAACCGCTTCAATAGAATCGGCAATAACATCACGACTAACTAAGGAATAACGCATGCCATCGGTGCCCATGCTCATGCCATCACTAACGCCAATGGTATGAAATATAAGACCCACCAGGTTTTCGGCCCAGATACCTTCCTTAACTATTGCTGCCAGACCATTCAGGTGCATGTTGCAGGTATTGCCATCATAACCCATGCTGACCACACCCACCTGCGCTTTTTTCAAATCCTCATCGGTTAAACCAATACCATAAAGCATAGCCTGGGCCGCCGGTTGGGTTGGGTCCTGGGTTAATGTTTTGCTGTACTTGTTTAATTCTGTCGCTGCTGTCGTTTCGTTTGGTGCGCTCATGTTTTAGTATGCTGTAACCAGCTATTTGTATAAAAAATTTATGATTTTTGGCCTTTAGCCAGGTTTCGTAATTTGTTATTCGTAAGGTAGATATAGCGGCAAGTATTCACAAGGCTTAAAAAAAATTTCTTTAATTAGTATTTAATTTGGCATTACGTTTTTAATTCGATATATAGTATCGTTAAAACAACAAACAAAGATATAAAATATTTAACAATTTATACCAAAGTTCAAAACGGTATTCGGTACGTTTTTTATGCATGCATAGTAAAGGGGCGGAATTCTTCCTGAAATGGGAGAATTGATGTGCAGATGTGCGGATTTTTGATGTGCGGATATGCCGATTTGCGGATAGGTGGACTGCTTGCAATTCTTTTGTCTGAATCAGAATTTTCAGAATTTAAGAATTAGCAGAATGCCCAACTAAAATTCTGTGAATTCAATAATTCTGAAAATTCTGATTCAGATAATTTACGCCCAGTTTGGTGTTGTCACCAGCATCTACCGAGATCTTAAAATGACGTACAATGCCACTTCGCAAATCCCCGCATCGAAAACTGTCCATGTTGTTGGTGACAACACCAACAAGGGCGAGAAATTTAATTTTTTTAGTTGAGACGTCAAAATGCAGGAAGGGGTTATATGGGGGTGGTGCCTATGTGTTTGCCATCATCTATCCTTTAATCCTGAAATCAAGTGAATCATGGTTCAGACAAAATAAGGTACTTTAGCAATTTCCGGTTGTTTAACCTAACTTCCTTCCCGTTTGTTCATAATTAACACCATCATCCCCGGCCCTGCTTCCGCATTTAAATAAGCGGTGTTTTGTTCGTTTTGAAATTCAGCGAAATCTTTCTTGTCTGTCGTTTTAAGCAAATTCATTTTTAAATTCGTCAGCATCAATGTTATTGTTGTTAAATAATGGTGCGGCAAGAGCAGCGATAAAGTAGTTACAATGCCTTGCGCGTCTTTTCTGAAGCCCACATACACCGCCGTGTCTGGCAGGTATCGATATACAACAACGTTGGCGTCGTCACGAATCTTGTAAAAATTATCCAGATGCGCGGTTGCAAAGTCGAGGTTGTTGCCGATGCTATTTAATGGCGCAATCAGCTTCGCGCCCAGTTCGTAGTCTTCCTGCGGTATTTGTGCCTGGGCAAGTAACTGTGTCCCGCAACAGAAAGTAATAGCGGTGATTAGTAATATCTTTAATTTCATGAGGTTGAAAACAGTTTATGATCAAGTTAATGAAACGACCTGGTCAAGATAATGAAAGAACCGACAATGGAAAATGTGATAAAAGTAGTAATCGGGCATTATTACAGGATTTTGGAATTCGAATTTCACACTATATTTTAAGAAAGGTAACCGAAACACCCTCTACCCACGCACATTTACTTTAAACCGCATTACCCGCCGGGTATAAAAAATAATGTCGAGATATTCCAGGTTGACATCTTTAACTACGCCCTTGTTGGTATTGTCACTATAGGTGTTCGGAAGATAAATTGTTTTCCACAAATATTGTATGGGGTGTCATGCTGAGGCTCTCGAAGCATGCGGGCAAAGGCCTTTACGCCATGCATAACCGTTAATGCATAGTTCGCGATGCCAACGCACATGCTTCGAGAGCCTCAGCATGACACCCTTTTTTGATCTTCCGAACACCTGTGGTGTTGTCACCGACAGGTACCAGGATGTTAAAATGATGTACAATTCCAGCTCGCAAGTCCCCGCATTGGAAACTGTCCATGTTGTCTGAACTAAGATTTATTGGATTTTAGGATTACAGGATTTTTTAATCTTGGGCATTCTTAAATCCTACAAATCTTAGTTCAAACAAATTAAACAAAAAATCCCCGGCTTATGAGCCAGGGATCTTCAAATTCCGGATAATGAATGCAGCAATTATTTATGCTGAATGCCTTCGGCTAAAATAATAACCTTATTGTTTGAGGCTTCAACTACGCCGCCTTTAATAAAATAAACTTCGTCTTTTACCGAAGCGCCGTTGCGTACGGTCACCTTGCCATCCTCTAAAGTAGAGATGATAGGCGCGTGGTGATTCAAGATCTCAAAAAATCCAAGTGTACCTGGAAGGGTTACCGAAGTAGCCTCGCCTTCGTAAACTGTTTTATCGGGTGTAAGGATTTCTAATGTCATTGCTTTTTAGATGTGAGATTTGAGATTTGAGATTTGAGACAGGTTTGCCTCTTATCCAGATTTCAGATCCCGGTTAAATATGAGATATGAAATGCGAGATATCAGACAGGATTGCCTCTTTTATCTCAAATCTCATATCTCACATCTCAAATCTAACTATTAGCTTCCGCTAATAATTTCTTGCCTTTTTCTATCGCTTCTTCAATGCTGCCTACAAGGTTGAATGCTGCCTCAGGATATTCATCCACTTCACCATCCATAATCATGTTAAAGCCTTTGATGGTTTCTTTAATGTCAACCAATACGCCTTTTAAGCCGGTAAACTGCTCAGCAACGTGGAATGGCTGTGATAAGAAACGTTGTACACGGCGTGCACGCGATACCACTAATTTATCTTCTTCAGATAACTCGTCCATACCAAGGATGGCGATAATATCCTGTAACTCTTTGTAACGTTGTAATGTTTCTTTTACGCGTTGTGCAGTATTGTAATGCTCATCGCCTAAAATAGCAGGGCTCAAAATCCTTGATGTAGAATCCAGGGGATCCACAGCAGGGTAAATACCAAGCTCGGCAATTTTACGTGATAATACAGTCGTAGCATCTAAGTGGGCAAAGGTTGTTGCCGGTGCCGGGTCAGTCAAGTCATCAGCAGGTACATATACCGCCTGAACAGAGGTAATTGAACCGCGTTTGGTTGAGGTGATACGTTCCTGCATGGTACCCATTTCAGTTGCCAGTGTTGGCTGGTAACCTACCGCAGATGGCATACGACCAAGCAAAGCCGATACTTCGGAACCTGCCTGGGTAAAACGGAAGATGTTATCAATAAAGAATAATATATCACGGCCCTTGCCATCAGCATCACCATCCCGGAAATATTCAGCGATAGTTAATCCTGAAAGCGCCACACGTGCACGTGCACCGGGAGGCTCGTTCATCTGACCGAAAACGAAGGTAGCTTTTGAATCTTTCAATGCTTCAGGGTCAACTTTGGATAAATCCCAGCCGCCTGCTTCCATTGAATGCATAAATTCATCGCCATATTTAATAATGCCCGATTCAAGCATTTCGCGCAGCAGGTCATTTCCCTCACGGGTACGTTCACCTACACCGGCAAATACTGATAAACCTGAATATGCTTTCGCGATATTGTTGATAAGCTCCTGGATCAATACTGTTTTACCTACACCGGCACCACCGAATAACCCGATTTTACCACCCTTACTGTAAGGCTCTAATAAGTCGATAACTTTAATACCTGTAAAAAGCACTTCAGTTTCGGTTGAAAGATCCTCAAACCTTGGCGGATTGTTGTGGATTGGGCGGCCTGTGCTTTTATCAAGGTTTTCGATACCGTCGATCGCATCACCAACCACGTTAAATACACGACCTTTAATATTGTCACCAACCGGCATTTTTATGGCTGATTCCAGGTCGACAACGTCCATGCCGCGAAGCAGTCCGTCGGTCGAGTCCATGGCAATCGCGCGGACACGATCTTCACCCAAATGCTGTTGAACTTCTAAAATAACCTTTTGGCCATTTTGTTTAGTGATCTCTAATGCGTCGTAAATTTTAGGAAGGTGGGCATTGTTGGCGAAGCTTACGTCAACTACCGGACCGATGATCCTTGATATTTTTCCAATGTTTGGCATATATAACCTGGTATTTTAATGTATTTACAATGAAATAAGAGGGATTATGAAAATACCTGCTATTTCGCGGCGCAAAGTTAAGATTTATAAGCAAATATTAAAATAGGAGATTAAGATTTTTTAGTGGGGAGTTTCGCCTCACCTAAATCCTCTCCAAAGGAGAGGACTTTAACACCCTTCTTCCTTTTTAAACCCTCTCCTTTGGAGAGGGCAGGGTGAGGCCGCCTACTGCCAACTCCAACACAATTTTCCCGATATGTTTACTGCTTTCCATTAAATCATGGGCCTCCCAGGCATATTTGGCATCGAACACAGAATTGATCACTGGTTTTATTTTGCCGGATGCCAGCAGCGGCCAGATGGTTTCTTCGAGATGAAAGGCTATGTCAGCTTTAAATACCGTGTCTCTCGCCCTCAGGGTGGAACCGGTTATGGTCAGCCGCTTGCGCATTACAAGGGAAAGATCAACCTGTACATCCTTCCCGTTCATGGTATTGATCATCACCAGGCGACCCTCTTCGGCCAGCGAGCGGATGTTCCCGGGCGTATAATCGCCACCGATCATATCCAATATCACATCAACACCTTTTCCATTGGTGATTTGCTGAATAACTTCTGCGAAGTTTTCCCTTTTATAATTGATGGCTTTTGCGGCACCCAAGTCTTCGCAAAAGCGGCATTTTTCATCAGAACCTGCCGTAACATAAACCGTATGCCCTAAAGCCGAAGCCATTTGTATGGCGGCAACACCGATCCCGCTTGAGCCGCCATGCACCAGCAGGCTTTCGGCATATTTTAAAGCGCCTCTATCAAAAACGTTGCTCCAAACGGTGAAAAAAGTTTCGGGTAAAGCAGCGGCTTCAGTAAATGAAAGGTTATGAGGGATAGGCAGGCACTGCCCTTCGGGCACATTGCAAAATTCGGCATAGCCACCGCCGCTTACCAGGGCACAAACTTTATCCCCAACATGCCAGCGGCTTACCTGTTCTCCTTTTTGCACCACAGTACCCGCAATTTCCAACCCGGGAATATCAGGCGATGCACCGGGAGGTGGTGGATAACTGCCTTTACGCTGGGCAACATCGGGTCTGTTTACACCGGCAGCTTCCACTTTTACAAGTACTTCATTGGCGGCATATGCCGGTACCGGCCTTTCGGCTATCTGCAAAACTTCCGGTCCGCCGGGGTGGGTGATGACTATTGCTTTCATAAGGCTAATGTAACTGCAATATCAACTTTTACAAAGGCTAAATGTTTGCCTCAAAAAAAGAATTTAAAATTGACGTTGTAATTATAGTGCGCTTCTTAAACATTCATTAATTTATTATTTATTTGCATAAAAAAACTCCATATGTCATTACAACCCGGCTCACCAGCACCACAGTTTACTTTAGTATCATCTGCAAAGCAACAAGTTTCTTTATCCGATTTTAAAGGCAAGAAGGTAGTTCTTCACTTTTTCCCTATGGCTTTTACCGGTACTTGTACAACCCAATTATGTACCATGCGCGATAATTTTGGCTATTACGATGGCTTAAATGCTACCATTTTAGGGATCTCCGTTGATTCGCCTTTTACTTTAGCTAAGTTTAAAGAAGAAAATAACTACCAGTTTGAATTGCTGTCTGACTTCAACAAAGTGGTTTCCCCCGCTTATGGTGCCTTTTATGAGGAATTTGTATTGGGACTTAAAGGAGTATCAAAACGTGCTGCTTTTGTTATTGACGAAGAGCAAAATATCATCTATGCGGAAGTGCTTGAAAAAGCTACCGACCTGCCTGATTTTGCCGCTATTGCCGAAGCTGTAAAGTAATTTTCAAAAATATTATAATGGATTGAAAAGAAATCCTATTTTTGCAGTCCCGTTTGAAAAACCATCCGGGAAATGCACTTGTAGCTCAATTGGATAGAGCACCTGACTACGGATCAGGAGGTTAGGGGTTCGACTCCCTTCAAGTGCACTTGTTTCAAGTCAGAAGTCTTGAGTATTAAGTCGAAGTATTCCGCTTAATTCTTTTGACTTAAGACTCAAAACTTAGGACTTTTGACTTAACACAAAGCCTTTCAGTATTGTACCGAAAGGCTTTTAATTTGATAGAAGCATGCTAAATCTGGTATTGTTTGGTCCTCCCGGAGCGGGAAAAGGCACCCAATCGCAAAAACTTATTGAAAAATATGGCTTGATCCATCTTTCAACCGGTGATTTATTGCGCAGCGAAATTTCGCAGGGCACCGAACTTGGCCTCGAGGCAAAAAAACTAATGGATCAGGGTATCCTTGTTCCGGATGAGGTGGTGATTGGAATGATCAGTCATAAACTTGATTCCAATAAGGATGCAAAAGGGTTTATTTTTGATGGCTTCCCGCGTACGGTAGCACAGGCCGAAGCTTTAGACAGCTTGCTTGAAACCAAAAATGCACCCATATCAGGAATGATAGCGCTTGAAGTTAATGATGCCGAGCTGGAACACCGTTTATTACTACGTGGTAAAGATTCAGGCCGCCCTGATGACGCCAATCCCGAGGTGATCCGTAAACGCATTAAAGAATATAATGATAAAACCGCGCCTGTTGCGGAGTTCTATAAAAATCAGAACAAATTTAAAGGCATAAACGGCGTAGGCACTGAAGAAGATGTTTTTAAAGCCATTTGTGCTATTGTAGATTCTTATTAAAGGAGTCCGAAAGTCGGAAGGTCAGTAAAGTCCGAAAGTGGAAAATCAAACATGGGGGAATTACATCCGTGCTTTTTCCTTTCGGACTTTAAGACTTTCGGACTTTTCCGACTTAAATAAAAAAACATGTCCCAGGGTTCAAATTTTGTTGATTATGTAAAGATATGCTGCCGCTCCGGTCACGGTGGGGCTGGCTCTTCGCATTTACACCGCGATATATTAACTTCAAAAGGTGGCCCCGATGGTGGTGATGGCGGTCGCGGCGGTCATGTCATCGTAAAAGGCAATGCTCAGTTGTGGACCATGCTGCATCTCAAATACCGCAAACATGTTATAGCAGGCGATGGTGATCCGGGAGGAAGTTCATTAAGAAGCGGTAAAACCGGCAGAGATGAGATCCTTGAGGTTCCCCTTGGTACTACTGTAAAAAATGCAGAAACAGGTGAAGTGATTTTCGAAATCACCCAGGATGGCGAAACTAAAATATTAACCCCCGGAGGCAGAGGAGGTTTAGGCAACTGGCATTTTAAAACCGCCACCCAGCAAACCCCGCGCTTCGCCCAACCCGGTGAAGATGGCAAAGAAGACTGGAACGTACTTGAACTAAAGATCCTGGCCGATGTTGGCCTGGTGGGCTTCCCTAATGCAGGGAAATCAACCTTGCTTTCCGTGGTATCGGCAGCCAAGCCGGAGATTGCCGACTATGCTTTTACCACCATTGTACCCAACCTTGGGATAGTAGCCTATAGGGGCGGTAAATCGTTCGTTATGGCCGATATTCCGGGCATAATCGAAGGCGCCTCGCAGGGGAAAGGTCTCGGATTCCGATTTTTGAGGCATATTGAGCGGAACTCGGTATTACTATTTATGGTGCCGGCAGATACTAACCGCACAATAAAAGAAGAATACCAGATACTGCTGCACGAATTAAGAGAATATAATCCTGAACTCATGGATAAACCAAGGGTACTGGCGGTCACAAAATCAGATATGCTGGATGATGAACTGATGGGGGAAATGAAAAAGGAACTCCCTTCGGACGTCCCTTCTATCTTCATTTCGTCAGTAGCGCAAAAAAACATTGATGGGCTGAAGGATCTGCTTTGGCGTGAGATTAACAGGTAGTTTGGGGCCTGTAAAAGTTTGTTTCACAATTAAATAAATAGCTTGTATTTAACCTGTAATTTTTTGAACAGGGGCTGGCCTCAAAGATTCTTACATTTTGGTCAGCCCCGGCAATACAAAATTCAACTTTTGACTTCCCACTAAAGACTTTCGACTTAACCTCTCAACCTGTCCTCTTCCTATAATTCAATATAGCCCAGCCATTAAAAAATAACGCGAAGCCGAGGATGGCGACGATATGGAAACGGATATCTACCAGGCTGCTGCCTTTGAGCATTACCATACGCATTACCTCAATAAAATACGATACGGGGTTAAATTTTGTGATCCATTGCGCCCATACCGGCATACTTTCAATGGGTGTGTAGAGGCCGCTGAGCAGGTTAAATATCATGGTCACAAAAAACGATACCAGCATAGATTGCTGTTGCGTTTGCGCGTAGGTTGAAAGCAGCAAACCGAGGCCCAAAATGGCGGTAAGATAAAAAGATGCGAAAATATAAATAGTAAAATAACTCCCTAAGGGTACAATTCCGTATACGACCCTCGCTATAATTAAACCGATAGTAAGCACACTGATGGCGAGCATCCAGAAAGGGATAAGCTTGCCTAAAATAAACTGGTATTTTTTTATCGGACTCACATTGATCTGTTCGATGGTGCCCATTTCTTTTTCCCGCACAATATTGTTTGCGGCAAATGACGAACCGATCATGGTGACCAGCATCACGAGGATGCCCGGCACCATAAATACCCGGTAATTCATGTTGGGGTTATACCAGTCGGAATAAGCAACATCGATGGTTGGCTGCGGGTCGTATCGCGGGGCCTGGATCCATTGGGAACGCACATCCTGGTTATAACCCTGTATAATTTGCTGTACATAAGCTCCGCCGAGGCCGGCTTTAACACCGTTAATAGCATCCACCGCAACAAATAAGGGAGCCTGGTTATCTTTTACCAGGTCGCGCTCAAAGTGGGGCGGGATCTCAAGGATCAGGTCGGTTTTATCAAGCTCGATGGCCTTTAGCCCCTGATTAAAGGTCGGACTGTAATCCTTCAGCCTGAAATAACCGGAAGCAATAACTTTGTTTACCAGCAGGCGGGAGTATTGCGAATGATCCTGATCGACAACGCCAAGGTTAATGTTTTTTATTTCATAATCGGCAGCCAGCGGCAAAATGAGCAACTGTATCATCGGCATAATAAACAAGATCCGGATGATACCGGGGTCGCGGAATATCTGCTTCAGCTCTTTCTGCAATAAAAATTTCAACATTCTCATGCCAGCCTGATTTTAAATTTATAAATACTTATACCCAACAATGCCGAAGTCATACCAACCAGGATCAGCGTCTCTTTCCAAACAGCGCTGAAGCCAAGCCCCTTGATCATAATGTCTTTGATGATGATATAAAACCACTTTGAGGGCACTATATTGGAGATGATCTGCATTGGAACGGGCATATTCTCAATAGGGAATAAAAAACCGCTGAATAAAAGCGTCGGCAAAAACAAACTCATCATAGAGGTAAACATGGCCGTTTGCTGTGTTTTTGCAAAATTTGAGATCAGTATCCCTAATGAAAGCGAGGTAATGGTAAAAAGCGTACTTTCCGCCATCAATAACGAAATGTTACCTACAATTGGCACATCGAGTACATAAACGCTTAATAATAATATACTGATAATGTTCAGCAGTGAGATCAGCAAATAAGGAATAGCTTTAGCTATGATGATCCGGAACGGTTTTAATGGCGAAACCAGGATCACTTCCATGGTACCCATCTCTTTTTCTTTTACAATGGCGATAGAGGTCATCATGGTACAAACCAGCATCAGCACCAATGCCATTACCCCCGGAACAAAGCTGTAGGCGCCCTTTAATTCCGGGTTGTACAGCATGCGCACCTGTGTTTTTATGGTATAGGGTAAAGCCTCATTTTGATTTATCGACATCTGGTAGTCGTTAATAATCGAACTGGCGTAATTGGTAAGCGTATTGGCTGTATTTGGGTCGGATGCGTCGGCAATCAGTTGGATCTGTGCGCGGTTGCTGTGCAGAAGGTCGTACCGGAAATTCCGCGGAAATACAATAGCCATCCTTATTTTCCCCTGCCTGAAGGTGGCGCCGATATCCTTGTATGAATACACATTTTTTACCAGGTTAAAATAACGGCTCGCCGCTATCTCATCAGAGATAGTAGTGGTAGCCTGATCTTTTGATTGATCGAAAATGGCAATGTTTGAATTTTTTACTTCGTTGGTGAGCGCGAAGCCGTACAATATAATTTGTACGATGGGCATCCAGATCAGGATAAACAGCGTTCGCCTGTCTCTCCAGATATGGAGCCATTCCTTTTTTACAAAAATCAAAAATTGCTTCACAGTATTTAATATAATATCGTTATAAAAAAATAACTTTTCCACCCTCTTTGCCGCTTGCGGAAGAGAGGGTCGACCAGCGTAGCGCTGTCGGGGTGAGTAAATTGTGCGCCATGCATTGACGGTAATGCCGCTTTCATAGTTTACTCACCCGGTCTTTTCCGCCTATTGGCGGATCGACCACCCTCTCTATGGCAAGCCATAAAGAGGGTAAAAAACCAATGACCCAATGACCAATGACACTCTTAGTCTCCGGTCCTTACTGCCTTGCGGGCCAGATGCAAAAACACCTCATCCATTGAATCTGCTGAATGGTCCCTCATCAGGTTGGCCGGCGAATCAAGCGCGTCTATCCTGCCGTCAACCATAACCGAAACACGGTTACAATACTCAGCCTCATCCATATAGTGCGTTGTTACAAAAATGGTAATGCCTCTTGCTGATGCCTCGTAGATCAAACCCCAGAACTCCCGCCTGGTAACCGGGTCAACACCGCCGGTTGGTTCATCTAAAAACACAATCGCCGGATCATGTACAATGGCAATGGAAAAAGCAAGCTTTTGTTTCCAGCCAAGTGGCAAGGCCCGCACCAGGGTTTTTTCCTGTCCTTCGAGGTGCAGCTGTTTTATCAGCAGGCTTGTTTTTTCTTTTATGCGATCATCGCTAAGTCCGTAAATGCCGGCGTAAAACCGGATATTTTCAGTTATGGTCAGGTCCTCATACAAGGAGAATTTCTGACTCATATAACCGATGTTTTGTTTAATCTGTTCGTTTTGTTTATAAACATCAAATCCTGCAACGGTTGCCTGTCCCGATGTTGGCAGCAGCAAGCCGCAAAGCATCCGCATAGCGGTTGTTTTGCCGGCACCGTTGGCGCCAAGAAAACCGAAGATCTCACCCTTCTCCACATCAAAAGTAATTTTGTCGACGGCGGTAAAATCTCCGAACCGTTTGGTTAAATCTTTTGCTGTAATAACTTTTTCCTTTTGCATCATTTAATGATTCATCAATGCCATAAAGCAATCTTCAATATTCGGTTCTATCCTATCGATCTCCACACCTGTGAAGTTTCCTTCTTTTGCTGTTTTTTCAAGTTTCTCCCGGCTGTTTTCCTCTGTCTTAAAAACCACATGATGAAATTGCCCGAAGGGATAACAGCTTTCAACAGATGAGTCTTCATTTATCGCGTTCATCAGTTTGTACATTTCATTGGCCCTTATTGCCCACAAGGGTTTTTTAAATTCGCTGATGATCCCTTTTGGCGTATTGACTGATAAGATCTCACCCTTTTGAATCAAAGCCACACGGTCGCACAGGCTGGCCTCATCCATGTAGGCAGTTGATACCAATATGGTGATCCCCTGTAACTTTAAACGGTGCAGCATTTCCCAGAATTCTTTACGCGAAACCGCGTCAACGCCTGTTGTGGGTTCATCCAGGAATAATACTGATGGTTTATGGATCAGTGCACAGCATAGCGCCAGCTTTTGTTTCATTCCCCCGGATAATTGCCCGGCTTTGCGATCTTTAAACGGCTCTATCTGCTGGTAGATCTCTTTGATCAGTTCGTAATTTTGTTCAATCGAAGTATTAAAAATAGTGGCAAAAAACTCAAGGTTTTCCTGAACCGAGAGGTCCTGGTACAGCGAGAACTTTCCGGGCATATAGCCAATGCGGTTACGGATCTGTTTGTAGTCTTTCACCACATCAAAACCATCAACAGATGCTGTGCCGCTTTCGGCAAGTAATACCGTGGTGAGGATACGGAACAATGATGTTTTGCCCGCCCCGTCGGGGCCGATAAGGCCGAATATTTCGCCCCGCTCAACCGCGAAGGAAACACCCCTCAGGGCCTCAACAACCGCTTTTTTAACGCGATAGTTCTGAACGATATTTTCCACTATTACCGGTTGCATTTTTTATCAGTTCTATATTTTTTAATTCAGGCATTTCCTCGCCTCACCTAAATCCTCTCCAAAGGAGAGGACTTTAACTTCACTCTTTTTCAGAACCCTCTCCTTTGGAGAGGGCAGGGTGAGGCTTTAATTAAATTTTACCTCGCCATACATTCCTATCTTCATATAGCCGTCGTTCTTTACGTGGATCTTTATCGCATAAACAAGGTTGGCCCGTTCGTCTTTCGTTTGTATTGTTTTCGGGGTAAATTCCGCTTTGTCAGAGATATAAGTGATGACACCCGGATAGGTGCGATACGTACTCGCACTATTATCGACCAGCACTTTTACGTTTTGATTCAGTTTAACCTGCGCCAGCTGTGTACCTGTGATATAGGCCCGTAGAGTAATCACCGAAAGGTCGCCTATCTTGTAAAGTGCCTTACCTGCGGTGGTTATTTCGCCTGCCATGGCATATTTGGTAAGAACCGTTCCGTTGATTGGGTTCCGGATATTGGTCCGCCGCAATTGGTCGTTAATTTGAGCAACCGACTTCTTCAATGGTTTATATTCGCTCATCACCGAATTGTTTTGTGTCCCTACGGTTGTTTCCTGTACTTTTATCTGTTGCTCGTTTGCTACTATTTGTTTTTGTAATACAGCAATTGCCGTATTCAGATCATCTAATTGTTTTGTTGTTGCTGCGTCGGCTTTTATCAGCCTCTCTGTACGGGCTTTTTCAATCAAATCAGCGTTCAACTGAGCCTTCTGAACGGCTATCTGGTCTTTAAGTTGTTGAACTTGTGGCCCTACATCCATGGTTTTCTGTTGCAGCGCACTAATCGTTGCTTCTACCTGGGCTTTCTGCAGTTCAAGCGGTATTGAGTCAATAACGCCAACGATACTGTCTTTTTTAAGTATGGAGCCCTCTTCAATGTTCAGCGTCATTATTTTACCCGGTACTTCCGATGATACGATCACTTCATCAACCTCAAACGTGCCTGATGCATCAGATATATTGTTGTTCAGATTACAGCCGGTAAATAGCAGCGGCAGTATGGCTATGTAAAAAAATATCTTTGTTTTCATGTCTTTTTAATGAGGTTCTTAGTTTTTGATATTGCCGATGGTATTCTGGTAACTGTATTGTGCCTGCAGCAGTTGTATACGATGAAGGATCTCGTTTTGCCGGGCCTGATCCTCCAGGTTTACTTCGTTTATATAATCATGGGCGCTTAATACCCCGTTTTCCAACTGAGCGGCGGCCGCTTTCTTAACCGACTCCCTCAGTGAGATTATGGCATCGTCTTTTTTTACCAGTTCAATGTCTTTTTCTATATCGGCGTTTTGCTGTTTTTGGATAACAGTGGTGTTGAACAGAAAAGTTTCCTTTTGTATATCAAGGTTTTTCCGGTTGATATCTAATAATTGCCGTTGGTTTTTCAGCGTATAAAGGCTGCCAAGGTTCCAGCTTAATTTTAATCCGCCGATATAATACCATTGAAAATCATTGCTGAGCGGGTTAAGTCCCGGACGTCCGTAGCCGCCTTGTGCAAAGAAACCAAAATGGGGCATCAGTTGGGCATTCAATAACTTATCCTGTAAGTCAAAGGTTTTTTTCTGAAAATCGTATGCTAATAATTCCGGCCTGGTTATCGCGTCAGTAAATGCAGGTTCGGCCGGCTTTTCAAGTATGGCGTTTTCATCAAGAGGACTATTAATAAACAAGCCGAGCATAGTAAGATATGCTTTTTTTGCCGCGACAAGCTCCACCCTTGCCTGGTCAGATTGTAAAAGCTGCGCCGATAATTCGTCCACACTGCTCCGGTAAGCCGTTCCGTTCGCCACCAGCGCCTTTGCCTTATCAATGCCGTTTTGCACATCTGCTTTTAACAGGTCGTTTTGTTTTAATTGCTCGTTAATCAGTAAAGCCCCGAAAAATAATTGGTTTACGCGGTCGTACAGGGCGTATAATTCAACTTCAAGGGTTTGTTGTTGTATTACTTCATTTGCTTCGGCGGTTTGCTTTTGGTTTTTTATAACACCGCCGTCATAGATCACCTGGTCCAGTTCGCCGAATATTTTATACTGGTCTTTGCTGTATTGGGGCAGTGTAAAACCCTTTATAGGGATAGTGAAGGGAAAAGTTGTTACGGTAGATTGATACGTGGCCTGCCCGTTAACCGAAAACGCAGGCAAATAGCCTTTTGATGCATTGGAAACCGAGTATTCTTTTGTTTTGGTGATCAGGTCCCTTTGTTTTATCAATGGGTAGTTCTTGCGTGCAAGGGTGTAAGCTTCGCTTATTGTTATGGCCGACTGTCCTTTTGCTGATTGTATAAAAGAGCCAGCCATCACAAACAGGAATAGCATACTGACCCATTTTTGATTTTTAAGGATTATTCTTGCTTTAAACATTTTGTTCATCTTGATAAAAAATTTAAAGGTTTATTATACTGACGATCCACAACGGAATTAATTTTTTACGTTCTTCAATTATTTTTCTGAATTCCTCTGGTTTTAAGGCCCCGGATCTTAGTACTAAAGGACGCGCCAAAAAGGGAAATACCATCATCCCGATCAGGTTCATCATGATATTGAGCGGATGGAATTTTATTTTTCCTTCCTGTCCCAGGGCCATTATCTGTTTGGCAAAATGGGAATTCAAAAACAATTTTCCATTATTTGTCATCTGCGGTAGCTTGTTTGATCCCGACATTATTTCATTCACCACAAACAAAGGGAGGTCAGGGTTTTCTAATAGCAGCTCAAGGTAGTGGTCAACAATATCTTCCAGCTTTTCCGTTAATGTTGTCGACTCGTTATAAATAATGGGCTGAATTTTATCAAAAAGTTTTTGAATAGTTTCGGCCATAATGAGTTCAAACAGTTTCTCCTTACTCCGGAAATAGTAGTTAACAAGGGCAAGGTTAATATCTGCCTCCGCTGCAATATCCCTTACTTTGGTAGCTGCATATCCTTTGCTGGTAAATACCACCCTTGCCGCTTCCTTTATCTTTTCTTCCGTTGAGGTGTCAATACTTTTTTTAGTCATCCGGTTATCCTGGTTAATTCCGGATCGCCTCACCCTGCCCTCTCCAAAGGAGAGGGTTCTAAAACTCCTGCTTTTTTTTCAAGTCCTCTCCTTTGGAGAGGATTTAGGTGAGGCAACGATCCCTGGTACAAATTCTAAACAAACCTAAATTAAACAATCCAATTAAACAAATGTTTAAAACAATAGATTAATCCTTTTTTACCGCGATGCTAAATTGTAAACAATTTGATATGTGTAAAATGATACCGGTCATTTAACAGGGGTATAATACCCGGTTTTGATGCTTGTTAATCATATATTTCCATGACAGGGGTCATTTTTAGATGGCTAATCGTTGGGCAACTTTGATATGAAGAATGTATCTGAGGCTCAATATCAAATCCGGGGCAATACTATTTTAAGGAATTATTAAGTTTTGGTATGATAATGTTTATAAATAGCTGCAAGTCAAACATTTTGGATACAAACTATATTATGTGTTAGATAACTAATGAATAGAGTCCCTCATTTAAAATGCAAACAAAACGTAAAATTATTATCCTGAACATACTCCTGTTTGCCGGCATCCACTTGCTTTTTGCGCAGGACAGCACATTGATGGGAACAAGCATAAAATGGGACCTGGTAAAATGCATTGATTATGCCAAAAAAAACAATATCCAGATCAATAGCTACCGTCTTTCCCAATTGACCAGCCAGCAGCAATATTTGCTTGCAAAAGCAGCAAGGCTGCCCAATCTTTCAGGCTCCGCTACGCAGGATTTTGAACATGCCAATACCGGCAACATCAAAGGAGGTACAGGTTCCGGGTTTACAGCCTCGGGCAACTACAATTTAAATTCATCAGTAACCTTGTATAATGGCAACCTCATTAATAATACTATAACCCAGGCGAATCTTTCGGTGCAGGCGGCAACCCTCAGCATTTTGAAGCAGGAAAACGATATCTCGCTACAGGTAACCCAGGCTTATCTTACGGTTTTATTAGATAAAGAAAACATTGTGTATGATACCGAACTGGTAACTACGGCACAGGCCCAGGTAAAACAGGAGCAGCAAATGTATAAGGTAGGCAGTGTGGCCCGTAGCGCGCTCATCCAATTACAGGCACAGCTTGCCACTGATAAATATACGCTTGTAAATGCAAAAAATGCCGAAAGGGGCGACCTTCTGACTTTAAAACAACTGTTGCTTTTATTGAATGATGTGAATTTTGACATTGTAAAGCCGGATACGATCGTGCCGATTGACAGCGTAGCCATATTTCATGATGCCGAACAAAGCGCATTAAAAAACTTCCCCGATGTGAAAATTGGTGTGTTAGGTGTAAAAACCGCCCAATACGGCGTGGACATAGCGAGGGCCGGCTATAAGCCCTCATTAACAGCCGGGGGCTCATTAAATTCAGGTTATGTTACAGGGCAGGGCAGCTTTCCGGGGCAGTTGAACAGTAATTTTAACCAGCAACTGGGGCTTAACCTTGCGGTGCCAATCTTTACAAAAAGAGTAGTTAAAACCCAGGTGGAAGAAGCCAAAATTGCTGTTGACCAGGCACAGCTAAATCTAAAAAACACGACAATAACACTTTCGCAGACAGTTGAGCGGGCCTATATTAATGTTGAAAATGCAAAAAGCCAGTACGAAGCCGCGCTTGAGGAATATAATTATAATAAAGAGAGCTATCGCATTGCGACTGAGCAATTGAAGGTTGGGGTCGCCAATATTGTTGCCTTTTTATTGCAAAAAACGCTTTTTGTGCAGGCACAGCAGGCTTTCATACAGGCAAAATACAACGAACTGCTAACGTTAAAGATCTATGACTTTTACCGGGGCGTCCCCATTAAACTATAAACCGAGCTATCATGAAACCTAATTTAAAAAAGATATTAATTATTGCTGCGGTATTGATAGCCATAATTTTGATCTGGTTTTTATTCATTCGCAAAAAAGAGGTTCCTGTGACCGTTTTGGGAGAAAAACCAACGATTGGCTACATTGCGCAAAGTGTAACGGCCACGGGTAAAATTGAACCTGTTGATACCGTTACTGTTGGAACGCAGGTGTCGGGGATATTGAAATATTTATTTGTGGATTTTAATTCGAAGGTAAAAAAAGGTGAGTTACTGGCGGAACTTGACAAATCATTACTACAGGCTACACTCGATCTGTATAAAGGCAATTTGCAGAATGCCCAAAGCCAATTGGTTTTCGCAACAAATAATTTTAACCGTCAAAGCCTCCTTTTTAAAACAGACGCCATCAGCAAGGCTGATTATGATGCAGCGCTCAATACGCTTGATGCTGCAAAAGCGGGTGTGGCAAGCGCGCAGGCGCAGGTACGGCTTGCGCAGAAAAATTTATCGTATGCCGATATTTATTCTCCCATTGATGGCGTAGTGTTAAACCGCAATATCAGTATCGGGCAAACGGTTGCCGCCAGCTTTAGTACGCCAACACTGTTTATTATTGCGAAAGATATTACCAAAATGCAAGTGCAAGCCAATGTGGATGAGGCCGATATTGGCGACGTAAAGGCAGGCAACCGTGCCACGTTCACGGTTGACGCTTTTATAACCGATCAGTTTGGCGGAAAAGTTACGGAGGTACGATTGCACCCTACAGTTTCGGCTAACGTGGTTACTTATACCACTATTATCAATGCGCCCAATGATGATATGAAGCTAAAGCCGGGTATGACAGCCAATATTATTATATACACAAGGGAGGTGAATAATGCGATGCTCATCCCCTCAAAAGCGTTGAGCTTTGTACCAGATTCATCACTTATGAAAAATTATGAGATTGTTGGCAAAACAAGTCATAAGGGGGCGCATAAAACCAGTGCAGCAGGCGGCGCATCTTCTGCAAACCAGGTAACACATACTGCTAAAAGCAGAACGGACACTTCGGGCATAAATAAACAGAAAGCGCTGATATGGGTATTACAGGGCAAAAAACTGGTGCAAAAACGGATTGAGATCGGCTTAAATGATAATAAAAATGTGGAAGTGCTGGCAGGTTTAACAGCCGGTGATATGGTTGCAACCGGGATAGTAAGCGGCCCGATAGCTTCGGCGGGGTCAGCCGCTGCCGGTGGCAGCCCTTTCTTACCAAAACGACCAACAGGAGGCGGAAGGACCCGATGAGCAAAAAAATATTAGAGATAAAGGACCTTAAACGGGATTTTATAATGGGCAGCGAAACAGTTCATGCACTCAGGGGGCTTTCATTTGATGTGGAAGCAGGGGAGTTTGTAACGATTATGGGGAGCAGCGGTTCGGGCAAAACAACATTGTTAAATATTTTAGGCTGCCTTGACAGACCGACCATCGGAAGTTATTTTTTGGATGGTGTGGATGTAAAACAATTGACGCGTGACGAACTGGCCCAATTGCGGAACCACAAGATAGGCTTTGTTTTTCAGTCGTACAATTTGCTGCCGCGTACTACTGCGCTGGAAAATGTGGAATTGCCACTGTTATACAACAGAGATGTAAGTGCCGCCGAAAGGCGTGAAAGGGCGGTCCATGCATTGGAGGCAGTAAAATTAGCCGACAGGTTTGACCATACCCCAAGCCAGCTTTCGGGAGGACAGCAGCAGCGGGTGGCTATTGCCAGGGCGCTCGTAAATGAACCCGTAATGATTTTAGCGGACGAGGCCACAGGAAACCTGGACAGCCGCACATCTTATGATATTATGGCGCTGATGCAGGAACTTAATTCACAACAGGGAAAAACCATTGTGTTTGTAACACATGAGCCGGATATTGCTTCTTTCAGCAGCCGTACCATACAACTGCGGGATGGCATGATACAAAAAGATTATAAAAATGAACACAGGCGTTCGGCAAAAGAGATGTTAGCCACTTTGCCCACTGCCGATGATTATCGAAGCAATTATTGAATTAATGAGTTAGTGAATGGTTTAATAACACAGTGCTAAATGACCCAATGATTAATGATGCACAGCAAATGACCAATGACCCAAAGAAATGAGTTTAATTAACCTGATCCGGATAGCGCTTAAAGCGCTGCAGCGAAACAAGCTGAGGGCGTTGTTAACCATGCTCGGCATCATCATTGGCGTTGCCTCGGTTATTGCCATGGTTGCCATTGGCCAGGGATCAAAACAAAGCATACACGACCAGCTATCTAACATGGGTACCAATATGATAACCGTGCAACCTGCCAGCAACCTTAACGGCGGGGTAAAGATCGCGGGCAGCGCTTTTCAAACACTAACCGCGAAGGATATTATCGCTTTGAAGGCAAGCGCTCAGTATATTACCGAAATATCCCCGGCCGTAAGTGGAAAAGGACAGGCAATTAACGGAGCTTTAAACTGGCCGACCACCATGTCGGGCGTAAGCCCTGAATACCTTGACATCCGGAAATTATCCATTAAGGACGGTTCTGCATTTTCAGAAAACGATGTTTTAACATCTGCAAAAGTGTGCCTTATCGGACAAACAGTTATTGATAACCTGTTCCCCAATGGGGATAACCCCATCGGCAAGGTCATCCGTTTCGGTAATATCCCCTTCGAGATCATCGGCGTATTAAACCCCAAAGGATATAACACTTTCGGACAGGACCAGGATGATATCTTAATTGCGCCTTATACCACAGTACAAAACCGGATATTGGCGACTATTTATTACACCAGTATTTTAGCTTCGGCGACTAACGAAGGTGTTACCGATTCTGCCGTGCGGGAAATAACACACGTTCTACGGGAATCGCACCGTTTAACAGCTGCTGAAGACAACGATTTTACTGTTCGTACACAACAGGAACTTATTGCAACATTGAGTTCAACCAGTGGCTTGCTCACTGTTTTATTAACCGTGATAGCGGGCATTTCATTGGTAATTGGCGGTATAGGCATCATGAACATCATGTATGTTTCGGTTACCGAACGCACCCGCGAAATTGGCCTGCGCATGTCCATCGGAGCCAGGGGACGAGATATTTTAATGCAGTTTTTGATGGAGGCTGTGATTATCAGTTTAACAGGCGGCGTGATCGGTGTATTTCTTGGTTTTCTTTCCACATGGCTTGTAACCCTTATCCTCAAGTGGCCTACCGTTGTTTCCGAATCCTCAGTATTGTTATCATTTGTGGTTTGCGCCGTTACCGGCATCTTCTTTGGTTACTATCCTGCACTCAAAGCTTCAAGGCTTGATCCTATTGAGGCTTTAAGGTATGAGTAAACAAGGGGGCAATTATTTAATTTCATGTTTGAATCTTCACTTTGTTAAAAACAGTTGAATTTTTTCAATATTTGTGAATACAACCATTATTATGAAACGAGCCTTCTTATCTATTTTGCTTTTAACCATCTTTTTAACTTCGCTAAAAGCGCAAACAGCAAAGTTTATCACCACCAGGGGAAAAGAAATAATCGGCGCGGATAATAAACCGTTTCTGATAAGGGGTACAAACCTGGGTAACTGGCTGGTGCCCGAAGGGTATATGTTCAAATTTAAAAGTGTTAACTCGCCCCGCCTTATCAATGAGGCATTGGCAGAATTACTTGGCCCGGAAGAAACAACGAAATTCTGGAAAGAATACCAGGACACTTATATAACTGCCGGAGACATCCATTTTTTAAAAGCTTCGGGCATGAATTCCATACGGATCCCTTTTAATTATCGTCTTTTCACTACTGAAAATTACTGCGGGCAAAACAATGCGAACCGCGGCTTTGAACTGCTCGACAGGGTGATCGGCTGGTGCAAAAAAGAACATTTATATGTTATTTTAGATATGCACTGCGCTCCCGGAGGCCAGACAGGTGATAATATTGATGACGGCTTTGGTTATCCGTTTCTGTTTAAAAGCCCGGCCATGCGACAGCTGACAGCAAGTATCTGGAAACGCATTGCGGCCCATTACAGTAATGAAACAAATATACTGGGCTATGACCTTTTAAACGAACCGATAGCTACCTACTTTAATAAAGACGAATTTAACCCGTACCTTGAGCCCACCTACAAACAAATAGCAAGGGCTATCCGGCTGGTTGATAAAAACCATATCCTGATTTTAGGCGGAGCGCAGTGGGATAGCAATTTTGCGCCATTCGGGCCGCCGTTTGATAAAAAACTGGTTTATCAGTTTCATAAATACTGGACCCAAACAACAGGTAAAGAAGTAATACAAGATTATATCGACTTCAGGGATAAATATAATGTGCCTATTTATTGTGGCGAGACAGGTGAAAATAAAGACGAATGGTGCGAAGCTTTCCGTAAAACCCTTGAGGAGAATAACATCGGCTGGCATTACTGGCCCTATAAAAAGTTAGACAATACCGCAGGCGTCGTTACTTTTGATGTTCCGGCAGGATATGATAAGCTAATTGACTATACCGAACAACCCCGGGCTGATTTCGCAGCTATCCGCAAAGCCGCCCCGGTAGACCGGGAAGAGCTGAAAAAAGCCTTATATGCGTTTTTAAACAACAGCAAATTTGAAAACTGCAGGCCGAATAAAGGATATATTGAAGCTTTGGGATTTAAAGTTCCCTGAATGGGAAGCGGAAAGCTAAAAGCGAAAAGCCGGAAGACCAAAGCAGAAAAAGAATTTGCCGTACAAAAGCAAAGCTTTTCGCATGCTTAGTATTCAATCACCACATCATCGGTTAAAGGGTGCCCGGTGCAGGTTAAGATCCATCCTGCGGCAAGGTCGGCATCGGTTAATACATCGTTTTTTGCCATCTCTACTTTACCGCTTTTACAGATTGCGCCACAGGTTGAACAATCACCTACGCGGCAGCTGTAGGGCAGTTGAATATTATTTTGTAATGCCGCCTGCAAAATCGATTGGTTTTCGCCGACGATGAGGTCGTAGGTTTCATTTTTAAAATTGATCCGCACTTTTTTTGGTGCGTAGTTTTTTATAGCCTGGCTTACGGGTACAGTTTCAAGCACAAAGTTTTCTTTCCTGATTTGCCCCGGTTCAAAGCCCATATACAGCAGGGTAAGCCTTATCATCCGCATATAGTCGAATGGCCCGCAGGTATAAATTTCAGCGCGGGTCAGGCCTGCTCTTAGGTTTCGGCTTACCAATTGTTCAACAACAAGGTTATTTAACCTGTTGGCCTGGCTGCTTAAAAGGTGAATAATTTTAAGCCTTTCGGGACTTGATGCCTCCAGTTTGTTCAGCTCATCCTTAAATAAAATGGAACTTTCATTTTGGTTGCTGTAAAAAAGGATAAGTTTACTTGTTCCCGGCTGTTTCAGCACAAATTTAAGCTGGGAGAATATAGGGACTATGCCGGTGCCTGCGGCAAAAAAAAATGTCTTTTTCTTGATTAAAACCTGTTATGCTGAATCTCCCCGCAGGTTCAACCGCATTTAAAATATCGCCCTGCCTAACTTTGGCTAAAAGAAAGCGGGATATTTCACCATTTGGTGTGCGTTTAACCGTGATCGATAGTAAATCTTCATCGGGTGATGAACTTAAAGAGTACGACCGCCGGATCTCTTCCCCATGATGGCTAAACACCAGGGTTATAAACTGCCCGGCTTTATAGGCGATTTTTTTGCCGGAAATTTCGCTAAAAAAGAAAGTAGCCGTATCGGGCAGTTCCCATTTTATCGTTTCAACTTTTAACTGGAGCATCAGTTTTATGCTATTAAAACAATTTTACCGAACTGCGATGAGTTTGCCATTCGCTGAACAGCTATTTCTGCATCGGCAAGAGGAAACACTTCATCAACAACGGGGACAATTTTATGTTCATTTACAAAATCAACCATCGCTTTAAACTCGTCATTAGTGCCCATGGTTGTGCCTATGATCTGTAATTGCTTCCAAAAGATCTTACGCCCGTTAAGTTCAGGGATATTGCCGGCTGTTCCGCCAAATAGTACAATACGGGCGCCAGGGTTGCAAATATCAGGCAATTTGGCAAATCCCTCGCCCAGGGCGCTGTCAATAATCACATCAAAGCCACCTGCAAGGCGCTGTAATTCATCTGCCCAGTCCGGCGATTTATAATTTACCCCAGCTGTTGCACCTATTTGTTTGGCTCTTTCAATTTTTGCAGCCGAACCCGATGTTACAAATACTTCGCAACCGGCTGCTAATGCCCATTGCAAGGCGAAAGAACCTGTCCCTGCGCCTACGCCAACAATCAATACTTTATCGCCTTTGCTGACCCGGCCCTTGGTGAACAAGGCCCGGTAAGCCGTTAAACCGGCAAGCGGAAGCGCGGCGGCCTGTTCCCAGCTTAAATGCGAAGGTTTTGGATATAAGTATTTGGCCTCTACCTTTACATATTCTGCAAAAGTACCATCTTCGGGCAGGCCTAAAATTTTAAATTCTTTTGATTGATATTCGGGATGGCTGCCCCAATCGTGACCGGGATTAATGATCGCTTCTTTGTCCAACCATTTTTTTTCAGCATCGCTCCCCGCTTCAGCAACAAGGCCGGCGCCATCGGATCCTAAAATAATAGGATATTTGATCCCTGCATATTTGCCGATAGTTATCCAGTAATCGCGGCGATTTAACGCTGCGGCTTTTATCCTAACCAGAACCTCGCCGGGTTCAAGAGGTGGTTTTTCAACTTCTTTTAATACAAGGGGCTTATCCGGCCCTTCAAGGACAATGGCTTTCATAAAACAGAAAAAACAATTGTCATTGCGAACGAGGAACGAGCGAAGCAATCGCGAACTTTGCAAGCGGTCATGCATAGTTCGCGATTGCCACGCTTCGCTCGCAATGACAAAGAGGTGTACAAAAACGGCAGAATTTGTTCAACCCTGCCGTTTTGCTTATCCATTTCCCCCTTTGCGCCACCGCTAAAGCTTAGGCAGCACGCAGCAGGGGGTTAGGGGGTTACGCTTTGCTATACAATTCGGCAACGTGGTTCCAGTTGATCACGCTCCAGATAGCAGCTAAATATTCAGGACGACGGTTCTGATATTTAAGGTAATAAGCATGTTCCCAAACATCAATACCCAAAATAGGTGTGCCTTTTACTTCAGCAATATCCATCAGCGGGTTGTCCTGGTTTGGTGTAGAAGTTATTGCTAATTTTTTGTCAGCCGTTACAATCAGCCATGCCCAGCCCGATCCGAAACGGGTAGCGCCAGCTTCGGAAAGTTTGGTTTTAAGATCAGCGAATGAGCCGAAAGTGCTGTTAATTGCTGTGGCAAGTGCACCTGTTGGTTCTCCGCCACCACCTGGTGAAAGCAAAGTCCAGAACATGCTGTGGTTAAAATGCCCGCCGCCATTGTTTCTGACAGCCATCGGAAATTTTGAGATATTTTTTATGATATCATCAATGCTGCTATCAGCTTCGGGTTTTCCTTCCAGGGCTTTGTTTAAATTGGTAACATAAGCCTGGTGGTGTTTGCCATGGTGGATTTCCATGGTTAGTTTATCAATGTGCGGTTCCAGTGCATCAGTAGCGTAAGGTAACGCCGGTAGTGTAAATGCCATAATATTAAGTTTAAAGTTTAATGATAGTACGAAACAAATATAAACGGTTGTATGTGATTTTGTTTTAAATGAATGTAATTTTTGGTTTTAGACCATAGTCGATGGTCCATAGTCCATAGCTAAAGCTCTGAAACCATTAAAATGACAAGCAAAATAAGTAAAACCTACCATGGTCTATGGACCATAGGCCATGGACAACAATCTACTTCCTCTTGCTTTTAAAAAATCCTCTCACCAGTTCGGCACATTCATTTTCATGGATGCCGCCTGTTATGATAGTTTTTGGATGCGTAATCTTCTGATTTAACCGCCCGAACCCAAGTTTAGTGTCATAAGCGCCAAAAACAATCCTGCTCAGTTGAAACCAGTAACAGGCTCCCGCGCACATTACACAGGGCTCAAGTGTGACATACAAAGTGCAGTCCTGCAGGTATTTGCCGCCCATGAAATTAGCGGCGGCAGTTAGCGCCTGCATTTCGGCATGCGCCGATACGTCATTCAGTCGTTCGGTAAGATTATGCCCCCGGCCAATGATCTTTCCCTTGCATACAACAATGGCGCCTATAGGTATTTCATCTTCAGCCAAAGCTAATTTAGCTTCCCTGATAGCCTCATTCATAAAAAAATCATCAGGCGAAATGCCGGGCTCATCGCCAAAATTAATATACCTCATTATATCAGTTTGCTGCCATTTGGCACCGGTTTATCAATAGCTGCTAACACAATATCGCCATTAGCGTCCGCAAAACCCGTTACCAGGAATTGCGACATAAAATTAGCAATTTGCTTTTCGGGGAAATTAACCACGCCTAAGATCTGCCTGCCCGCGAGCTCCTCCTTACTGTAATGTTTTGTGATCTGTGCACTCGACCATTTAATGCCCAAAGGGCCAAAATCAACCTTTATTTTATAGGCTGGTTTGCGCGCTTCGGCAAAATCAGCTACTTCAAGGATAGTTCCGGCACGCAGTTCTACTTTTTCAAAATCATGCCAGGTAATGGTTTCCATATTGCAAAGGTATAAACCTCAAACAAATCCTATCCCTTGCGTATAATTTTTTATTTTTGCCCCGCCCGATAGTAATAATCAAATAAATATTGTGGCAAATTAATCCCGGCACATACTTTTTGAGGATAAAATTAGTTATAAGCCATAAAAAACAACATATGAAGAAATACTTTTTACTATTAAGCGTACTGTTTATCGGATTATCATCTTGCAAAAAAACTTCATTTAATGCTACCGCACAGGCAGCAACGGATGATGCCCTGATAAGAACATATATAGACAACAACGGGATTACAGCAACAAAAGATCCGTCCGGACTTTATTACGAGGTGATAAACCCCGGCACAGGCGCGTCCCCGACTGTAAATTCAACCGTAAACGTGAGCTATACCGGTACGTTGTTAAACGGCGCTATTTTCGCCCCTACTTCTACGCTGACATCTCCATTAAATTCGCTTATCCAGGCCTGGCAAATCGGTGTGCCTCATATTGCAACCGGCGGCACAATACTTTTGTTAGTTCCATCGGCTTTAGGTTATGGAAATAGTTCACCGGGCCCATCCATTCCGGCAAATTCGGTATTGATTTTTACCATTACCCTGACAAGCTTTACAAATTAGCAGCAAGCATTATTTTTTAAAAATGAGGGCTTATAAAAAAACGTTTTTTTTATAAGCCCTCATTTTATTATATTCGGAGAAAATACTGTTGTAAAAAAAATCTTTGTTTTAGCCAGTGAGATTCGATTACATTTTGTAATTTAACTGCATTGGATGAAGTGCCGGTTTATTTAATATAGATATTTATTATGAGGAAGTGTGTGCTGTTTATTTCAGCGACAATTTTAATTGTTGCGTGCCTTTTGGGGCAGGCTTTTGCAAAAGATAGCCGGAAGAATACAGTTTTTATACATACGGATAAGAATTTAATAACCGATACGGTGCCGCCTGCAGATGTGATGGATATTGTTGCCGCCGCTGTTTATTCACTAAACACGTTCAGTATAGAAAAAGTGGCAGACTTATATACTCCCAATGCAGTAATAGCTGACGATGAACCACCGTATTCGTGGAACGGTCCAACGGCGGGTATTCAATGGGTAAACGCCGTTGAGCAGGTTTGTAAAGATAATCGTTTAACCAAACTAAAGGGGACGATAGGGGCTATTAATGTTTTTCAGCAAACTACAGATAATGTTTACATAGTGGTGCCGGTGAGTTATTCAGGTGAGCTACCCGGGAAAACACACTTTACATCCAGGGGCGCATTCACCTTTGTTTTAAGAATGATAAATGGCAAATGGTTGATAAAAAGCCAGGCCTGGATGCCTAAAAAGGGAATGTAGTCGAGTCCTAAGTCAAAAGCTCATAGTCGAAGGTCTTGAGGCTGAAATTCCGTGATGTTATTCATTTCACAAATAATTTAAACATCCCAATTGCCCAACCTTCTCTTCATCTGCAGTAAAAATCAATGGCGTAGCCCAACTGCAGAAATGCT
>Ga0364887_10075_pt1 | contig 31425 bp, 28 predicted proteins | sample ExccelJu500001D4_4_FD_206924 | JGI IMG/M metagenome (GOLD analysis project Ga0364887, IMG submission 206924) | Enriched cells from Trout Bog Lake Hypolimnion, Wisconsin, USA - BchlTB.July23.5000.01.D4 | ecosystem: Environmental > Aquatic > Freshwater > Lake > Hypolimnion/Profundal zone | place...
GATGAAATTGCAACCTGTTCCGGATTTATAGTTTATCATCATTTTCAGGATAATGAATCCAGATTTCTGAACTCTTTGTGGGGTTATTAAAAAAATAATCAAAATTTCAAACCACTTTTCAATTGATCCTTTAGCGTTTAAAAAACCTGGAATATATACCAGTTTATATTAGCTGATTTAATTGCTAATGCGCCTGACTGACTTTACTGTATTAAAACAGCCCTTCAGGAAACAATTCACTTGGCTCATTATTCATTTTTAAGCCCTCCAGCCACACATTACCATACCGACGTGAATGTTTCATGAAAAGCATAGGCCAGAATTCAAAGGCTTAACCCCCTATTTTCAATTCAGTAAGAGATCCAAGCCAGTTAATACAGACATAACAATTTAGCAATATTAGGCTACACTTTAGAACCTACTTTTGCAACTGATTTGGAATCAATTACATAACTTTTTATTCATGAAGAAATTCGCTTTTATTATTCCTCTTGCTTTGTTTGTACTACTCTTTTATGCATGTACGCATAAACCATTTTTACAGACTGCACCCAAAACACACGATACAACTACCCATATTACTCCTGTTGATACCACCCATACTACCGATACTACAAAAGATATTGTAGATACTTCGGTATGTTTTCAGCGCGATATATTGCCACTGCTGCAGAGCAATTGCGCCATAAGCGGTTGCCACAATGCCACTTCTGCTCATAAGGGTTATGTATATACCACTTATGCCACAATAATGGCAAAGGGTATTGTGCCTTACAATATCAATGCCAGCGCTACCTATACCTATTGCGCAAGTGGCAGTATGCCTAAATCACCAGTTACAAGGTTCGACAGTACTAAAATGAGCCTGTTGAGAAGATGGATAACCAATGGCGCACATGATGATACCGATTGTATTGTGAATTGCGATACTACTAAATTCACGTTTGCAGCCGCAATAGTTCCGATACTCAGTGCCAACTGCTACTCCTGCCATGCCACATCATCAGCTGCATCTGTTGGTGGCAATATTATTCTGGATACTTATACAGGCGTCCTTGCCCAAGCACAAAACGGCAAGTTGCTGGGAGATCTGAATCATGCACAAGGCTACAACTACATGCCTTTAGGTGGCACTCAGCTTTCTGAATGCAAGATCACCCAATTCAGTAAGTGGATAGCAGCAGGAGCACAGAATAATTAGTAGTTAGTCTAAAGTCTTTAGTAGTTAGTCTAAAGTTTAATTCTCAGATGACTATAAGTAGAATTCAATGGCTGGAAATAATTTTGCCCCCATTCATGCAACCTTTATAGGCACCGGGCGTTATTCCTTCTGTTTTTTTAAACAGGCGCACAAAATAATTCACATCGCTGAAGCCGCAATAGTTACTGATCTGAGAAATGGAATACTTGTTTTCAGCCAGTAGTTGTTTGCCCAGTTTGAGCCGCTCATTATTTATATAGTCAACAGGAGTAATGCCGAATTGCTCTTTGAACCAGATAAAGAATGCGTTCCTGCTTAGATAGGCCTTCCGGCAAAGATCATTAATGAGTATCTTACTGGTGAGGTGCTCATGTATGTGGTGCACTACATACTGAAGCCTGCCCGCATTGGTACTGTTTACCGATTCCGATTTCACCTGCTGCAGGTGCTGGCTTTGTACCAGCCTTATGAGTAGTTCTTTCAGGTTCAGGTCGGCAAAAATATTCTTGGCCTTATCTGTGCTGCTGCATACCCTTATCAGTTTATTGATCAGATCAGTAATCTCTGTATCATTCTCAAAATGGTATTTATTGAACTGCAGTTTCCAGTTATGCATTTCATCCTTACCGCTGTTATAGTATTCATTCAGATAATTAAGCGTTGAGTCAATATACCTGGCATCAACCGCCAGAGCTATGCATTGCGAGGGCGTGTGATGACTGGCCTCCGGAAAGTCAATGATCATGGTCTCATTGGCAGGTACTATTACCGTTTCACCGGGCAGGTATTCAAATTCGGGCTTATTGAACAGGTGCATTACCTTCTTGCCCCGCACCATGCTGGTTATCACAAAATCACTGAAAGTTAGCGGCACACGGTAGGTTTGCTCATACGATTCAAAAATATTGAGCTCACTGTTATTTAAATTATAGATACGCCGGTTCTCTACCAGCGTCTGCAGGTATTTCGGGTTTGTAAGATCTATTTTTGTCAAATAATTACCTGGTGACATAATCCGGCCAATTTTCTGAAGTTCAAGATAATGCGTTTCAGTATACTACAAAAGAAAAAGGTACGATTGTGCTATTTTTTCAGACGATAATACTAACCACATGAGAGCTATAACAGTGATCTTTACGTATTCATTCACTTAAAATTTGTATCCATATGAGTACTGCAACTGTAGCTGCCCCAAAAAGCAATCTGGCAGCAAGACCTGTTTTTAAAGACCATTACGAGCATTATATCAATGGCCAATGGACCGCTCCCTCAAGTGGCGAGTATTTTGACAACATATCTCCTATAGATGGCAAAGTATTTACACAAGCTGCCCGGGGCAATGCCAAGGACATAGAACTGGCTGTAGATGCCGCCTGTAATGCCTTTACTACCTGGAGCAAAACTTCTGCCGCCAGCCGCAGCAATATTTTGCTGAAAATAGCCCAGCGGATAGAAGAGAATCTGGAATACCTGGCAACTGTGGAGACAATAGATAATGGCAAAGCGATACGGGAAACACGCGCTGCCGACCTGCCACTGACCATTGATCATTTTCGTTATTTTGCCGGGGTTATCAGGGCAGAAGAAGGCTCAATAAGTGAGCACGATGAAACGACGGTAAGCATACAGATACATGAGCCCATCGGCGTTGTAGGCCAGATAATACCCTGGAATTTCCCGCTGCTGATGGCTGCATGGAAAATTGCCCCGGCGCTGGCCGCTGGATGTTGTGTAGTGGTAAAACCAGCTGAACAAACACCCACAAGCCTGATCATACTGATGGAACTGATAGGTGATTTATTGCCGGCAGGTGTACTTAATGTGGTTACCGGATTCGGAATTGAAGCAGGGAAACCGCTTGCCACATCCAGCCGCATCAATAAAGTAGCCTTTACCGGCGAAACAACTACCGGCCGCCTGATTATGCAATATGCATCTGAAAACCTGATACCGGTAACTATGGAACTGGGTGGTAAAAGCCCTAATATCTTCTTTAAGTCGGTAGCCGATGCCGATGATGATTTCTTTGACAAAGCGGTGGAAGGGGCTGTGATGTTTGCTTTGAACCAGGGTGAGGTTTGTACCTGCCCGAGCCGTATACTGGTGCATGAAGACATTTACGACAAGTTTATGGAGCGAGTAGTGCAGCGCACAATGGCGATAAAGATGGGTAACCCGCTGGACGGTGATGTGATGATGGGCGCTCAGGCTAGCGAAGACCAGTATAACAAAATACTCAGCTACTTTGATATTGGCAAGCAGGAAGGGGCTAAGGTACTTTGTGGCGGCGAAGCATTCCACCAGAACAGCGGACTGGAATCAGGTTACTACATTCAGCCAACTATTTTCGCAGGTCATAATAAAATGAGGATATTCCAGGAAGAAATTTTCGGCCCGGTTACATCAGTTACCACTTTCAAAACTACAGAAGAAGCAATAGCTATAGCCAATGATACGCTATATGGCCTCGGCGCAGGGGTATGGACGCGTGATGCACATGAACTGTACCAGGTGCCAAGGGCAATACAGGCAGGCAGGGTGTGGGTGAATTGTTACCATGCTTATCCGGCACATGCACCATTTGGCGGTTATAAAAAATCGGGTTTCGGCAGGGAAACGCACAAGATGATGCTGAACCACTACAGGCAAACCAAAAACATGTTAATATCGTATAGTAAGAGTAAACTCGGTTTTTTCTGATCATATACTGATAACAAAAAACCAGAGTAATCAAGGATTTTTCAGATAAAAGGTAATTGGATTAAGTGAAAGATTCACTCAGGCGGCGGTATTTATATACTGCCGCCATTTTTCAGGATATATATTATGGATGTAAAACGGGTTATAGCCACAGAAGACACACTGGCATTGATTGAAAAGCTAAAAACAACCAACGGACCGCTCATGTTTCACCAGAGCGGGGGCTGTTGTGATGGCTCTTCGCCCATGTGTTTCCAACTAGGCGAATTCCTGATCGGCTCATCTGATGTGCAGATGGGGGAAATAGGCGGATGCCCTTTCTATATGAGCACCGACCAGTTTGAGTATTGGAAACATACTCAGTTGATAATAGATGTATCAAAAGGCAGGGGTAGCAGCTTCAGCCTGGAAATACCACTAGGTGTGCGGTTCCTGACCCGTTCCAGGATGTTTACCGATGAAGAACTGACAGAACTGAAATTAATTGCTTAAGTGTGCGACACCTTTTAGGTATGGCACACTTTGGTGAATATAAAATCAATCAAAACATTAAAACAAAGGTGGCAAAATAAGCCCCAGCATTTGGAAACTAAACAATAGCCCGGCAAATGCCGGGTTATTAGTTTATAAATTATTTTTAAGATATCAGGGTACTACTACTATCCGTTTGCCTGTGTTATCCCTGATCTGCCATGCAGTTTCAATGTCTTTCAAAGACACTACCTGCCTATCAACGGCCAGTTTACCAGCCATATTCAACTGCATCATTTCGGGTAGTATTTCTTTAGTAAACAAAGCCAGGGCTTCCCTGCTCAGACTGCCGAAACCAGAACCAAGTATTTCAATAGCTGTACTGCGCAGCAAGCCCGATGGAAGCTGAATATTTGCTCCGGCCATCTCGCCCACCGTTACAAACTTCACTGTGTTACTGATGTGCTGCAGCCCACCGCCTTTAAGGGCTGTAAGTATTAACTCTGCCGGTCGCCCCCACAAATAGTCAATGACTATATCAATAGGTGTTTCCTGATAAATCTCTTTTATTCGTTTAATGATAAAGCTATCTTCCTGGTTTATCGAAATAACTTCATCAGCGCCGAGCTCTGCCAAACGGCTGAGCGATTCGGGGTTGCGGCCGGTGGCAATCACTTTTTTAGCACCATAAAATTTTGCTATCTGCACTGCGGCTTTGCCGGTAACACCGGTTGCCCCGTTGATCAGCACAGATTTACCAGCCTCCATTCCTGCCCGGAAACGAAGCGCCAATGCGGCACCAATCACAACATTGGGCAATGCCGAAGCGGCAATACAATCCATACCAGCAGGTAAACGCACAATCCTTGATATATCTGCCAGTGCTTTTTCAGCAATCATACCGGTTATACCCATTGCATACACCAGTGTGCCATCTTCCAACTGCCCCACTCCATCAACGCCGACCACTGCAGGCAAAACATCATGGCTGCCATAATGTGCGCCGCTGGCTCTACCCTTATCCAGATTTTTAATGGATGCTGCCTTGATTTTTATCACTACCTGGTTGTCATTTGCAGGTACAGGATCCGGAAAATCATCATAACGCGGGGGCTGCCCGAACTCATATAATACTGCTGCTTTCATAATTACAATTTAGTACAAAATTCAGGCATTTTATTTGTGCAGCAAGTATAATTTACATCAGATATGTTGCTGTGGTTTAACGCATTACCGCTTACTCTTCGGTAGCCGGCATTAATCATATAGCCCTGACCATTATCATATTCTGTGTACTGAATCTTTTACTAATTTTAGCTTATGGAAAAACTATTCAGGGATATCCGTCAATTGATTGCAGATAAAAACTTTGAGGCACTTGCCCAACTGGAAATTAAGAAACCGGAGCAATTCAACTGGGTAACTGAAATATTTGAGGGGATACACGTAAAAGATACCCCGGATGCTACTGCCTTGCTATGGACGGATGGCAGTGATGTAAAACCTTACACTTTCAAAGTTACCAGTATGCTTACTAATCAACTGGTGAATTTCCTCCGGAGTAAATTTGTTTTGCGGAATGATGTGATCCTTACCCAGATGTCATTGCAGCCGCTGAACTGGTTAACGATTCTTGCAACTATAAAAGGTGGCTACCGGATGATACCTGCCGCGACTATCCTTGGTGTACATGACCTGGTTTACCGTTTTGGCAGATTAATGCCCAAGGTCGTAATCGCTGATTCTGAAAATGCAGCAAAAATAGAGGAAGCAGAAATGCTTTCAGGAAATACCGTTGAAGTAAAAATACTTGCTGATGATCAAGAAAGAGAGGGCTGGTATACATGGAACAGGGATATAGAACCTATGAGCTACGAAGCTGAAGGTATCAGAACCTACTCCGACGACCCGCTCTTCCTGTTCTTTACTTCCGGCACTACTGGCATGCCCAAGGTGGTAATCCATACTCATCTCAGTTATCCGCTGGGGCATATGACCACTGCCTCGTGGGCTGGAATAAGAAAGGATGATATACACTACAATATCTCCCAGCCAGGCTGGGCAAAATTTGCCTGGAGCAGTTTCTTTGCCCCATGGGGTATCGGAGCAACCATCTTTGCCTATCATGCTGCCGGTCGCTTCAATGCAAGAGAGACATTATCCCAGATCGAAAAACATAAAATCACTACTTTTTGCGCGCCGCCCACTGTATTGCGCTTATTGATACTCGAAGACCTCAAAGCCTATCAGTTCAGTTTCCGTGAATGCGTGGCAGCCGGAGAACCGCTCAACCCCGAAGTTATAGAGCAATGGAATGCCGGTACTGGTATGCTGATACGTGATGGGTTCGGGCAAACCGAAAGTTCGTGCATGGTAGGTAATCTCAGCGGGCATAAAGTGAAATTCGGATCAATGGGCAAGGCGCTGTTTCTTTATGAAGTCGTAATAGCCAGTGATGACGGTCAAATAATGGATGTACACGAGGAGGGCAATATCTGCGTGAAGATGGATACGGGCAAGCCAAATGGCATATTCACAGATTACTTTGGCGAGCCCGACAAAAAGAAAAGCGTATTTAAGCATGGCCTTTACTACACAGGCGATAAAGCTTACCGCGATGAAGATGGCTATATATGGTTCGTAGGCCGGGATGACGATGTAATTAAATCTTCCGATTACCGTGTTGGCCCGTTTGAAGTAGAGAGTGTGCTGCTGGAGCATGAAGCTGTGCAGGAGTCCGCAGTGGTAGGCAGCCCGCACGCCATAAAGGGTTTTGAAGTAAAAGCATATGTTGTGCTCAATAAAGAACACCACGCCGGCAGCGATCTGGCCCACGAATTGTTCAGCTTTGCCCGCAAAAACCTGGCACCCTATAAAATGCCCCGCATAATAGAATTCGTTGCAGAACTACCAAAAACCATAAGTGGAAAAATCAGGCGGGTGGAACTCCGGGCGCAGGAAGCGGAGGGTAAGGCTAAAGGGATAAAGCCGGAGCAGGAATATGTGTTTGTGAAGTAAAATAAATATCGGAGCTATTCCCCAAAGCAAAAATGCAATTTCTAATTAAACGAATGCCTGAACTCTAAAGGAGAAAAATTTGTCTTGCTCTTAAACAGCTTTGAGAACGACTGCGAATGTTCAAACCCTAATTCATATGCAATTTCACTTACCGACAGATCTGTTGTAGACAATTTCTCTTTGGCCTTTTCAATCAGCTTATCGTGTATATGCTGTTGAGTGCTCTGGCCTGTGAGTTCTTTCAGCATAACGCTTAAATAATTGGGCGATACATTTAATTCTCCGGCAATGAGTTGAACCGTTGGTAGTCCTTTATTTAGTAGATTACCGGTGTTGAAATATTCTGCAAGAATGGTTTCCATACGATCAAGAAGCCTATGGTTGGTTATCTTGCGCGTAATAAACTGACGGTGGTAAAACCGGTCTGAATAATTCAGCAATAACTCAAGCTGGGCAATAATAAGGCCCTGGCTGAATTTATCAATATTGGAGCGGTATTCGTGGTCTATCTGCTGCATGATGCCTATAATCATTGCCTCTTCCTTATCAGACAGAAACAATGCCTCGTGCACCGAATAACTGAAATATTCGTATTGTTTTATAGTTTTTGCCAGCTGCGTATTCCATAAAAAATCGGGATGGATAAGCAACAGCCATCCCGATTTTTTCACTGTTTTACCCTTCTCCGCTTCAATACCAAAAACCTGACCCGGTGCTATAAAAAACATTACCCCTTCATCAAAGTCATATTGCTGCTGGCCGTATTTAAATTTTACATTGCAATTCCTCTTGAGCGAGATGGAATAAAAATCGAACACCACACTTGCCGGCCCATAACCGGGAGCGCTTGCAATCGTTTCAAGATCAATTACGCTTACCATTGGGTGCTCCGGTTTGGGCAATCCCATTATTTTATGGTATTCGCTTATCGTTTTGATCCTGAGCGGTTGGTTGGTTGTCATAAATAGATTTGGCTAAGGATTTAATCTGCTAAAATACTCTGCTATTGATTCATTATTTACACTGGCCCTAGATTCGCTGGTACCAAAGGTCAGTTCTGTTTTACCTTCTTTAATCTGTTCAAAAATTGATGCTACAAAATCACTCACAGCAGGGTGCGCATCGTGTATGCCTTTGCCGCCAAGATCGGTATTCAGTGCCGGAGGGATGATCTCAATAACTTCAACATTTGAATCCTTCAGCTGGTGCCTCAGTGATAAAGTAAACGATCGCAAAAAAGCCTTTGTGCCGCAATAAACCGGAATCATTGAAAAAGGCACAAATGCAAGGCCCGAAGTGACATTCATAATTGTGCTCAAAGATTTCAATTGCAGAAATAAGGAAGCAAGGTGAAGAGGTGCCAGAACATTAATAGAGACTTCCTCACTTGCTTTCTGGTAAAAATCCCCGTCCGTAACATCCATCCATTTTTGAATGCCTGCATTGTTAACCAATACATTTAAATCACTGTAGTTTTCTGCAACCCAGTTATAAAGTGCAATTCGTTCCAACTCCTGCGACAAATCGCATACCCTGGTTATGATGCCGGGGTGTTTATCTGCTGCTTCTTTAAGCACATTTTCCCGTCTTCCGCAGATGATAACGGTGTTACCTTCACGCATAAATCTTTCAGCAAGCCCTAGGCCAATACCTGTTGCGCCCCCTGTAATCAGTATTTTGTTGTTCGATAGTTTCATCTTCTTTTTATTTTTTATAGTTTGCCTTTAAGTCAATCTTTACCCATTATTATAAACCGCTGCGAATTCTTTTGCCCAGTCTTTGAGCTTCACTTTGCCCAAAATTGGCCTGTGGCGGGCATAGTCTTCACCAATTACTCCGGTTCGCCTGCCTGCGTTCATTTCCACCAGTCCTTTGGCTACTTCCGGGTTCATTCCTGATGCTTTCATTCCTTGCAATAGCTGATCGTCGGTAATTATTACCCATTTCAAATCTGGTTTACCTATGGCCTCACCCAAAATTTCAGTAACCTCATTTGGCGACAATTCTTCACTGGCAATATAACGTATGGTTCTGCCCTCAAAAGGCCGCTCCATTTCTTCAGCAATTACCGCAGCAATATCCAAAGGCGAAACCCATGGTTCCTTGTCATCGCCTCCATAGTTGGAAAATATGGCGCCTTGCGATTTAATGGTTGGTATAAAGGCGAGCATGTTGTAGTAAAAACCTACAGGGCGCAAAAATTTAATGGATACATCGCCCGGCAATTGGTTCAGAATCTGCTCCACATTATAATGAAAGGCAAGTATCCCATTTCCCTGATCCGTATGGGCGCCTATACTGCTCAGATGCACTACTTTCTTCACACCCGATTGCTCAATGGCCAGCCGGTAGTTATTACCAATGTTGCTGATAGCCGCTACAAGATCCAGATTGTGATCCATGAAACTATGAGTCCCCATTGTCTCCATAAGATAAACAGCATCTGAACCCTTGAATATCGCGGAAAGAAAATCAGCATCCTGCATTGTTCCTATTGCTGCCTTTGCACCCAATGCTTCAATCTCAGCCTGTCTTTCCGCCTTACTGCTGATTACTGTTACCTCATGGCCTTTGCTTACCAATTCCCGGGTCAGTGGCTTACTGATGTTTCCTAATGAACCTGTTACTACGATTTTCATTTTCTCTTGGTTTTGTTTTGAATAGTTATTTATCAGGCACAAAAGTCCGCTTAATCGGCCTACTGATTGTATCCTTTTCTCTGATTGTTGTAGCCAAAACAAGAAAACGGGCCTACAGCATCACATAAGCTGTGCCCCCGAAGTAAACCCAAAAAATAAAAATCATAATTAAAAGAGCGGCTAACTCAACCTGTCCCCCAATTGCACAGTTCCCTTCGATGGGGTAACCAGCACATAGCCCGGCCCTTCTGTATTTTTAAAGCCAAGTGTGAGCACTTCACTGTCAAAAGGCCCTACCCTCCTTACCGGAAAGTTGACTACACAGGCCACCAGCATACCTTCCAGTTCCTCTTTTTCGTATGTTCCCGGCAGTTGCACGCTCGATTTCTTTATGCCTATTTCAGGGCCAAAATCTATCCGCAATTTATAGGCGGGCTTTCTTGCCTCGGGAAAATCTCTAACCTCAATTATTTTACCCAACCGTATATCTACCTTCTCAAAATCTTCGTAGGTGATCATGATTTTTTTAAGGCAAATTAAGAAAGAAAAATTTATTCTTATTTAGATTTTAAACTACCTTTATAAGCTATAAAACGCATATCAGTTCATGATTTTTAAATCAGATAATCTATAAATTATAAAAATGAAAAAAACGCTTACCCTCCTCTTAATTTGTTTTACGCTCAATACTTTTGCATCAACAAGCATTTTTTCACCATCCGTTTCCGGCCACTGGACGCTGGCTGGCTCACCATACCTGGTGTATAACAATATTTCTGTAAGCGGAGATTCATCGCTGGCAATTGATCCCGGAGTAAGTGTTATTTTCCAGGGGGCATATAACCTTAATGTATATGGCATATTGTATGTTTCGGGCACAGAAGCCAACCCCATCACATTTACAGTAGGTGATACTACCGGCTGGTGGGATGCTACCACAGCCTCGGGTGGCTGGCATGGCATACAGTTTCAGCCTTACAGTGGTTCAGCCGCCGATACTTCCTTGCTGCAATTTTGCACAGTTAGTTATACCAAATTCGATTCAGCCGATGCTATTGCCGTACCCACACTCACTACATTATATATTCAGCGAGGACTGGCTATGAATAACTGCACATTTACTTACAATAAATCGGCCTATGATTACCTGATGTATGTAGTCACCGACAGCGCACAGACACTGGACATTGGGCTCTGCAACTTCAACAACAATAATTTTTATGGCGCCATGTTGTTTATAGATAATTTCATGGGTGGTAACAGCCATTTTCATGGCAATACATTTAACAACAACCAATCGGGTAATGTGATTATTTCATTTGCTGCAGCCAATCTTTTATTTGAGCAAAATGAATTGTACAATAATACATCTGTCAGGGGCACAATTTCATTTTCAAGTACCACATCTTCTCTGACCACAAAAGACGGTCATGCTATAATCCGCAACAATAAAATATACAACAACACCAATACTTTCGATGCTGCACTGGTATGCTTCAGCGGCAGAATAGATATCAACGCCAACCTGATTTGCAACAACCAGCACCTGTCGGGCAGTTGTGGTTATGTAGATGGCGGAGGCGGTGTCAATATAGGTTATAATTCTCCCGGCCCTTTCGACAGCACTTTTTATATTGTGCGCAATAATGTAATTGCCAATAACTATTCTCCGTTTCATGGGGGTGGCATCAATATCCTGGATGCTCAGGCAGTGGTGGCCAATAACCAGATTGTCAACAATACCTCAGCTTTGGGTGGTGGTATCTACATGTATACCAACTTCCCTTCCACCTTTAAAAACAACCTGTTTTTTGGCAATGTCACCATATCAGATTCCATTGCATTAAATACGCCAGATATCTCCGGCGGTTCTACCACAACAATAGAGTACGATCACAACTGGTCACAGCACAGCTCTTCTTTCAGCCTTGACCTTGGCACTGGCTTCACCATTACCGGCGATACCACCACCAATATTAATGGTACTAACCCCCTGATGGTTTCCCCTACCCTTACTGCAAACGTTACCGAAAGCGCTCTGTCTTCCAACTTCAGCCTGCAATCATCATCACCTTGTGTTAATGCCGGCGATACAACGGGCGCTTATGTTTATGCCACCGATTACGCCGGCAATACCCGAATCATGGGCAGCCATATAGATATTGGGGCTTTTGAGTTTAGCCCCGGAACTCTACATACACCATCAGTCGCACCAATACAGGCACATCTTACCTTGTACCCTAACCCTGCCACCTCAGTAATTAATATTGCCGCACCATACAAAATCAGCGAGATAAGCATTACTGATATGCTGGGGCGAAATGTATTGCAACAAGAAAATAATGCTACACTGGCACAAGTAAACGTTTCCGGTTTACCTTCAGGTGTTTACTTCGCAAGAATCAATTATTATCAGGCACTGAAATTTGTGAAAGAATAACTAGCTTTTACCACCAGCTGTCAAACTTATAAGATATCCCTATCTGAAACATATTGTAGTTTGCGGGTACTGTATAATTGGCAATATCATTTGTGACATTGGCGGTATTTGCGGCATTCAGTATAAGGTGTGCAAAAAACATCACATGTTCTCCAAGATAGAGGTTAGATTTTATACCATAACAAAATGAAAACTTGTCATCTATTGAATTGCTGCCGGTATAATCAATGTTTACATTCAGCAGATAAATATTGACACCAGCCATAACACCTGCCGTTAATGCAAGTTTCTTTTGATTGATCAGTACCGGATTGAAACCCAAAGTAATAATTTCAGCAAATCCGGTGCCCATGCCGCCAGCTGTGCCAGCTGGCGCCTGCAGGGCATTGTTAACCCAGGCATCGTTAGGAGACGTTAGAAAGCAAGTTGATGTATTAAAATCGAGCACTGCCTTATTATGCATAAGCATAAACCCGCTGCTTGCATTTAAAACAAATGCGCTGCCATAAGGCGAGTTGGTACCACTAAGCCCTTTGCCATATCCCATGCCTGAAGTGTAAAAATTGTCATCAAGTAAAAAATGTCTGCGCTTTTTGTTCTTTGAGGCAGTCTGGTAAGTATTCTTCGCTACAACTACTTCATTATTAACCTTGGCTTTCTGATTACTCATATCTTTCAGCTCTGCCACCCTTTTTACTACACTGTCTGTTCCCGGTTTCAGTCCCAGGTATTTGTTATAGTAATAAATTGCCTGTTCATTATTGTTTTTGCAATCCTGAGTACGTGCCATGCACAAATAATAATCCGCTGTTTGCCTTTTATCCGGGCTAACCTGGTTCAGATAGTGGATCGCATCCTCACAATTGTGATTCAGTGATAATGCTGAGCGCGCGTTGGCCAGGTTATCGGCATCAGTTTGTGCCATTACCGGATGCGCCATTAAAAGGGCTATTGCCCAATAGGCATTCTTAAGTATATTGCTCATAAAGGTGTTTTATTCAAATTTTATCCAAACCATTTTTGCTTGTCTGTCCTTGCCATCGCGTTCCACCATAATAGTACAGTAAGTACCGGTAGCCTTATCTATATCCGAGGCATCAATGTGCACTGAGTTGCTCACGTCGTTATCACCTGGGTCGCCAAATAAAAATGACTTATTGACTCCTGTTCCATTCAGTGAATAACAGAAAGTATTCAGTTTGCCCACCTTTCTTACTGTTTTCCTCTTCTTTTCGTCTTCGTCCCGGTCAAAATTCGCATTGTCGTCATTGAAGATAATATAGCGGTTTTTGTCGGTATAGATATAGTCATAACTCAGGTAGCTGTTATGATCGGCAAAGCCCTGCAGATAACTCCACCTGCCTTTACCTCTCGATGAAATATACAAAGGTTCGTAAAGCCCGTCAGCTTCTTGTTGTTTTCTGATCCAGTAGCCGCTCTTTTCTGTGCCATCGGAATTTATTTCACTTACACCAATACCACCAAGGTCGGTATAATACCGGGTATAGGTACTGTGTTGAGTCCTGGTAGTTACGGCTCTGAGCCTTATTTCTTCACACAGAATAGTAGTGCTGTTATCCTTATTAATAATCATTTGCTGAGGCAGGCCATGATAATCCAGGTCGGTATTAAGCACAGTATGCGCATATTCATTTATTTTCTGCCCGCCCAGTGGTTTCACACTTTTCAGCTCCAGTGTTTCAGGGTCAATTGAGCTCAGAAACGACATATATTTAGTTCTGCCCCGGCCTGTAAAAAACGCTACTTCCCCTGTGGTATAAGAGAGGGTAAGTAGCTGCAGCGAATTGTCGTTATGATTGTAACTCATAACTGATTTGGTATCCTTAAAATCCTCCGAAAAAGCCAACGATTTATTCACCCATTTTTTTTCTCCGGCCTTAAGGCTGGATACAAATACCTTCCCGTCCCTGCCGGTCCAGGAAGAAGAACCATAAGTGGCAATAAACAACCTGTTGGCGCCATCCACAACTGCGCCTATAAACCTGAGGTACTTAAAATTATCGTCCGGTGCATCATAAGTAGCTACATTCAGCCTTTTATGGGTGCCATCAAAGTGTATTACCTTTATTTTTTCATCGGGGTCGCTGGCATAGCCATTAAAGAAGATCACTGCATAATTATCCGTTTCCGGGTCTTTTTCCACATAAATTGAGTTATATTCTTTGAGGGCCGCAAATCGCCTTGTTTTACCTCCGGTCGAGCCCAGTTCATTCTCTCCCAGCCTGCCACCGGTTGTGCTGTTGAACCTCATTCTGTAAAGTGTAGGTTCCCGGTCCTCACTCACTACTATAAACAGAACAGCTTCATTATTAATTTCATATAGGCCGGCAACAGTGATGTTTTTCATTTTGCGCGTATCCCAGAGTTCGCTATCGATTTCCTTGGTAGAAGTGAGTTTGCGGGCTTTGTTAAACACATTTACTTCTATACCCTCTTTACGCGCGAAATGAAAAAACAAGGTGTTGCCGTTCTTCATCATCAGCACCTTATTGTAGCCATTGTCAGGCTCATCAAAAGCTTCGCTTTTTTCAATATGGGGCGCCTGTGCATTAACAGTGGCCGCAGTAATCAGTAAAACAATAATTGAGAAGAATAATTTCCGCATGAGGAATGATCTTTAAAATTTTTTGAAGATAATTATTTTATGAAAAAAACTAAAGGAAAGGGGAAATTATATTTGTGGAGTACACTTTTATACTGATTAGTTTAAGCTTTCGTCTTCCAGAAATCTATAGATTCCTGGGAGTCGAAGGCACCATTGTAATTGATGGTAATTTCCACATGGCGTGCAATTGGAGAAACGGCGGAGATTACCATAACATTTTTCTCCGGCAGAAACTCACAAGTGGCATTACTTGGCGAAGCATGATTATAAAGGCAGCCATAACCAAGGAGTATCATTGATCGGTCCGTTTCTTTGTCCAGCATAAAAGCATAGTAATTAAGTATCAGTTCTGAGTTTTGGTGCAAGTAAGACAAGGGTATTTCCAGTATCGGGCAAATTTCAATAATGCTTCTTGCCTTAAAATTCCTGTTGGCAAATACCCCTCTGCTATGGATAGAAGACGTGCTAATATAGAGATCGGACGTACTTGCAATTTTCACATTTTTATTTGTAGGTTTGTTGAAAATTTTTCCCAATGAAGAAAATAGTTGCATTTATCAGCGGTTTATTGTTTGTAGTTCCTGCTATTGCTCAGGAAAACCCTAAAGATAAAAATAAAATGCAAGGGGTAAGTAAAGTTAAGCCGGCTGATGTGAATAAAACTCCTGCCGCCAAAGTACCCGCCGCTAATAACGTGGAACATAAACAAAAAGGTGCCACTAATTTAAAAAACAGCAACGCACCATTAAAGTCACCACAGCAAAAGGTAGTTAAACCTCAATAATACAGTTTCATTATTCCTGTTTCCTTTTCGCCGGACTTATGCCGGTATAAAATTATATTGCCAAAAACGGCCCCAACTTATTCGGGGATTCCTTGTTTTCTTTCTTTCTGCCAACCAGGTGATATAAACCCTGATTATATTTCAGCATCTGATAAAGTGAAGGTACCGGTTTTCTGTTAACGGAATTAGTGCAAAAAACAATTTCCGGAAAACCTGGTGCTGCCATCATTCCAAATGCAATTCATAGTTTTTCGTTAACACACAATCAATAAAAATAATCAGCTTTAAATGCTTTGACCGTAGTTAATAGATTTACTTTTGCAATTCTTTTATACGGACCACCGGTAGCCTGAACTAAATACAGATTTATCAGATAGTAAGTGAATACCACTCTGATAAACCTGGTTAAAGACAATTATTATTGTTGAATATGCTATACCGCACATTATTAATTATCATCTGCCTGTTTGTTCAAACACTGAAAATGGAGGCTCAACCTACCGTTTCAAATCATAATTCAAGCCGGGAAACGACAAAACAGGATACGGCAGGCAATGAACTGACCCTTAAAGACTGCCTGAAATATGCACTCAAAAACCAGCCTACCCTGAATCAGGCATATGTAGATGAGGCTATCGCCCATATCAACAATCTGATTGGCTTTTCATCCTGGCTGCCACAGGTAAACGGGAGTGCTACTTACCAGCACTATTTTCAACTTCCGGTCAACTTTACTGTATTTAATGGTACCCTGACAGGACTGCAAAGTGGCGTCAGTAATATCTCCACCCCGGCGGTTACAGCCAGCCAGACCATTTTTAGTACAGATGTTTTGCTCGCTGCAAGGGCTGCAAAACTAAATACACTTGTGGCTAAGCAAAACACAGCGAGTACAAAGATTGAACTGGTATCGGCTGTTAGCAAAGCATTCTACGACCTGCTCCTTTCTGTAGAGCAGGAAAGTGTTTACAAAGACGATACTGCCCGACTCAAAAAAAACCTCAGAGACACCTACAACGGCTATCTGAGCGGTATAGTAGACAAAGTAGATTATAAACAGGCAACTATAACGCTCAACAATTCCCTCACCCAATTGAAAAGCGCAACAGAGATTATACAAGCTAAGTTTGCTTTACTGAAACAACTTATGGGGCTGCCTGCCGAAAAAAAGTTTGAAGTCCATTTCGATACCACACAGATGCTTCAGGAGATTTACATTGATACATTGGAGCAGCTACAGGTGGAAAAACGGATAGAATACCAGATTTTGCAAACCAATAAAAGAATTCAGCGCGAAACCACACTATATTATCGCTTGGGCTGGGTGCCTTCCCTGTCTGCTAATTATAATTACAATTACGAATTTGAAAACAATAGCTTTTCTGATCTTTATAAGCGTGCCTATCCTTATTCGTTATTCGGTTTGCAGCTTAACCTGCCCATATTTACCGGTTTCAGGCGAATGGAAAATGTGAGAAAGGCTACACTTCTTGAGCACCGGCAGGACCTTGATGAGCTGAATGTGACGCTTACCATCAATACCCAGTATATACAGGCCCTGGCAAGCTATAAAAGCAACCTGTATTACCTGCAAACCCAGCACGAAAATAAAAACATGGCCCGGGAGGTGTATGATATTGTTAAACTGCAATACCGCGAAGGCGTTAAACCATACCTGGATGTTATTGTTGCTGAAAGCGACCTTAAAACTTCAGAAATCAATTATTTAAATGCGCTTTTCCAGGTGCTGGAAAGCAAAATAGACCTTGAAAAAGCATTGGGGAATATTCCCACAGATATTTAACCTTAAATTTTTTATAGCCATGATCAGGGCTTTATACAAAATAAGTTCAGCAATTTTATTCGTTTTCCTGGTTACCGCATGTGGCGAAAAGAAACCGGATGCACCTAATCCCGCTCTCATACCTGTTCCTGTAAACCTGTATGAAGTGAAACCGGCAAAAGTGGTTTATTACGATAAATTTCCTGCCACTATTGTGGCTATGAGCCAGGTTGATATTCATGCGGAAGTGGAAGGTTATGTGACTGGCATATTTTTCAAGGAAGGGGGACATGTTACAAAGGGACAGAAACTTTATACAATAGATGACAGCAAGTATCAGGCAAGTTTCAATACCACTCAGGCTAATGTAAAAGTTGCGGAGAGCAATCTGGACCAGGCGCAGAAAGATGCCGACCGCTATACCTTCCTCAATGAGCATGACGCTGTAGCCCGGCAGGTGCTGGACCATGCAATGACTACACTGAAGAACGCCAAAGACCAGGTAACCGCTGCAAAACAGGAAGTAACAAAAGCAAAAACAGATCTCAACTACTCCGTTATCAGGGCGCCTTTCGATGGTATAATTGGCATTTCGCAGGTAAAGCTCGGAAATACAGTTATACCTGGCCAGACAGTGCTGAATACCATTTCTACTGATGGGCCTGTAACTGCTGAAATAGCAGTAAATGAAAAAATGATACCCCGCTTCATCAAGCTGCAACAGCAGAAACCCAATACAGCCGACTCCACTTTTTCTCTGTTGTTGCCCAATAATACTTTGTATAACCAGGTTGGCCAGATCTACTTTATAGACAGGGGTGTAAATCCGCAAACAGGAACAATTGCTGTGCGCCTCAGTTTCCCCGACCCTACCTCAGAATTGAGGGCAGGTATGAGTTGCACTATCCGTATCCGAAACGATGATACCGCTATGCAAATGCTGATACCGGGAAAAGCTGTTGTGGAGCAGATGGGCGAATACTTTGTTTATGTCGCAAAAGACACAACCATGGCAGCCCCGGCTGGCAACAGCAAGGATAAGCCTTCCACCGATCAGCATCCGATGACCGCACAACGGGCAGCTCAGAAAAAAGTTAAACTGGGACAGGCAATTGCCGATAGCGTTATTGTAAGATCTGGCCTGATGGCCGGCGATAAAGTAATAGTAGATGGTGTGCAGAAACTGCACGATGGCTCCTTACTTAAAGTAGGTGGCGCTCCGGCACAACCGGGTAATGGACAATAATGATGAATAGTTTCATAACAATATTGCAATATCTATGCTTGCGAATACATTTATAAAACGACCGGTTACCGCTATAGTTATTTCCATCGTTTTGCTGCTGGTAGGTTCTATCTGTATTCTCAACCTGTCGGTAGGCCAATACCCGGAAATTACACCACCCATAGTGCAGGTTACAGGGCAGTTTACCGGTGCCGATGCGTTAACCGTTGAGCAGACCATGGCTACACCTGTGGAAACACAGATCAACGGATCTCCGGGTATGGAATACCTGCAAAGCAACAGCACCGGCAACGGGGCAATGACCATAAATGTAACTTTCAATGTAGGCACTAATATAGATATTGCAACGCTCGACGTTCAGAACAGGGTAAGTATTGCTACACCACAGCTTCCCGATGTGGTAAAGCGCCTGGGGCTTACGGTAAGAAAACGAAACCCCAGTATCCTGATGCTGGTAGCATTATATTCCCCTCAAGGGTCGCACGATGTAACATTTGTTGACAACTACACCAATATATTTGTTCGCGACGCCCTGCTTCGACTCGACGGAGTGGGCGATATTTTTTCGCGCACAGATGACTTCTCAATGCGTGTTTGGGTGAAACCAGATAAGCTGGCTGAGTACGGTCTGACAGCTACAGACATCAATAATGCACTGAGCGAGCAAAACGTACAGGTGGCAGCGGGCAGTGTAGGCGTGCCCCCGCAGCAAAGCACACAGGTATTTGAATACAGCCTGCTGGTAAATGGCCGTTTAAGCACCCAGGCCGAATTTGAGAATATTATTGTAAAGACCTTACCGGGCTCCGGAGCCCTGGTTTATCTCAAGGATGTGGCCAGGTGCGAATTAGGTAAATTCTCTTACGCAAGCAATTCATATGTAGATGGTAAACGGGCTTCTTACCTGCTTGTTTACCAGGCGCCGGGCAGCAACGCCCTGGCCACTGCCGACAGGATCTATAAAAAGCTGGACGAACTCAAAAAAACCTTCCCGCATGATATAGACTACTCTGTTCCTTTTGAATCGGTGACCGTAGTAAAAGTTTCTATGCACGAGGTGGTAATAACCCTGCTCGAAGCCTTAGGACTGGTAGCAATTGTAGTTTTTATCTTTCTGCAAAACTGGCGCGCCACACTGATACCAGTGCTCGCTATCCCTGTTTCAGTGATAGGCACATTTATATTTTTCATTCCGCTGGGCTTTACCATCAACACGCTGACCATGTTTGGTTTTGTGCTGGCTATAGGCATAGTGGTAGATGATGCAATTATAGTAGTGGAAGCAGTGCAGCACTACATGGACCATGAAAATATGACCGCGAAGGAAGCGGCCTACCATGCCATGAAAGACATTTCGGCGCCCGTTATTGCTATTGCCCTCATTCTGGCTTCTGTGTTTATTCCGGTTGGTTTTATTCCAGGTATTGTGGGCAGGCTTTACCAGCAGTTTGCAATTACCATTGCAATTTCGGTGCTTATTTCCGCATTTATAGCCCTGTCGCTTACCCCGGCCTTGTGTACGCTCCTGCTTAAGCCCTCAAAAGTAAATAAGGACGGTAAGGGTCTGAACAAATTATTCTTCAGATTCAACAACTGGTTTGAGCGCGTTTCTGTGAAGTATACCGCGGGAGTAAAGATGTGCATCAAAGGAGCCAAATTTGCGGTTATTTTCCTGATATGCATTGCGGTTTGTACTGTTTTCTTATTCAAAATCAAACCAACTGGCTTCATCCCTACCGAAGACGATGGCCGTGTTTACATTACTTTCGAGTTGCCCGAAGCATCATCCACAACCAGGTCTATCGATGTGCTGAATAAAATAATGGAGGTGGTAGGAAAAACGCCCGGTGTGGGCCATTTTGCCGCACTCGGCGGATTGAATGTGGTTAACTTCTCCACCAAATCAAACAGCGGTACCATCTTCTGCCAGCTCAAACCATGGGATGAGCGGGAGAAAGCAAGCGAACAGGTGCCTGGTATTATTGATGAATTGAAGAAGAATATTGCTGCTGCCGGATTAAAACAGGCTAATGTGGTGGTGATTCCGCCTCCGCCCATACCGGGAATCGGGCAAACTGCCGGCTTTAGTATCCAGATTCAGCAAAGGCAAACCACCGACAATGTACAGCAGTTCGAAAAAGTGCTTCGTAATTTTCTGGCAGAGGTCAATAAGAACCCGGCAATAGGTAACGCATTTAGTTTTTATGGCGCCCATACACCAAGTTACAATATCACCGTAGACCGGGAGATGTGCAAGAAACTCGGCGTGTCTGTTTCTGATGTATTCAGTACGATCCAGACCTACATGGGCAGTTTTTATATCAATGATATATCACTCTACAGCCGCAATTTCCATGTGGTAGTGCAGGCCGATACCAATTTCAGGCAGATGATATCTGATATGGACAAGTATTATGTGCGCAATCAGGCCGGTCAGATGCTGCCATTGGGTACGCTGATCAGTTACAAACCTGTAGAAACAGCGCCCCTCATATCCCACTTCAATATCTTCCGTTCGGCGGAGGTAGATGGAACGCCCAAAGCCGGGTACAGCAGCGGCCAGGCACTGGATGCGCTGAAAGAAATTGCGGAAAGAACACTGCCCCAGGGTTATGGTTATGAATTTTCGGGCCTTAGCTATGAAGAACTGCAGGCAGGGTCGAAAACTATATACATATTCATTTTGTCGCTGGTATTTGTGTTCCTGTTCCTGTCTGCCTTGTATGAGAGCTGGTCTGTGCCTTTCTCTGTGCTTCTGGCATTGCCATTAGGCGCTTTCGGAGCCATACTTACACTTTGGCTAGTGCCAAGCCTCACAGACAATGTGTATGCCCAGATCGGACTGATCACACTTATTGGCCTTGCTGCTAAAAATGCGATTCTGATTGTGGAATTTGCCAAGGAACGGGTAGATGCAGGCGAGGAATTGCTCAAAGCAACCCTCGATGCCGTGAAACTGCGCCTGCGACCTATACTTATGACTTCTTTTGCCTTTATTCTGGGTGTTATGCCGCTGGTGCTGGCCACCGGGGCGGGTGCTGTTGCGCGCCGAACCATAGGCTTCACAGTACTAGGTGGTATGATAGCAGCTACTTCCCTGGCCATATTCATAGTTCCGGTTTTGTTTTATGTTATTTCCAAACTGACTTATGGTAAAAAACGCCTGGAATATCTTAAAGCCCATCGTGCCGAACTGGCGGAATTAAAAAAGAAAATAGACGAAAGTAACATTGATCCGGCCATGGAATATGAAATGAAAAAGAAGCAGTGATCAAAGTTTTCTTTTATACTGATGTATATCATATAATCTAATAGCTACACAAAGTATGTTTGCATAATTAATTGGCTTATTATATGAATTCAGAAGAGCCCAGGGTAGGGTATTTTTATCTGGTAGTGTTTGGCATAATATTATTTGTAGTTGGGTACTGTCTTGTGAAATATTTACAGACTGGGCATGTGTTCTGATCTCGGAACAATAACCAATATTTTAACAATGTTCCACACAGTATCAGGTTGACCACTGTAATGAATCCAAAAATGAAAACCGTAAAAGATTTTACCCGGATATATACTCTGTTTGCATTATAAACAAAATTAAGGCGTATAGGTTTCTTAGCTTGTTTTCATTAAAATGGCAAAAATAGATTAAGTCTGATAACCATTTTGTATCCCGTGTGTCTGATGACCCGATAACTTTGTCATTCCAATAAAATAAATCCTCATTCTGGCCCACATGATTCCAGTAGATTTTGCATATATTGTCATTCACATTCAACTGATAGCCCAATGGCCCCTCTGAAATGGAAATTTTTGCTTCCAGGTTTTGGTAAGGTATAGATAATTTGTACCCGAATATTTTATTCTTTTTACTGGTTTCTAAAATGAGTTCACCTTTAATATAAAATTTAAATTTTATATTTCCGATCAGGTCTGAATTTCTGGTTACACGCAAAAAAATAGTATCCTCAACTCTATCATATACGCATATCTCTAATCCTTTATCTTCAATCCTGTAGTGCATCAAATTGGTTTTACATTAATAAATTTACTTAAAACCTCTAATTTTTTATCAAATGGGAATTATCAATTACTTAAATAAGAACTACTTTCAATTCCTTTATGTAGATTTTAAATATATTATTGCCCTATTGATTTTTGTCATACAGTTGGTTTATGGCTTTTCAATGAATATTAGTTTATGAACCGCATTATTTTTATAATAAGGCTAGTAAAGGTATCAGCCAGATCGACCTTTAAAAATTTTTTTGAGCTACAATCAGAACGGCAGCGATATTACTGTTACTTAATCCTTCCTTCTTTATTCAACAAAAATCCCCGGCATTGCCAGGGATTTTATTTATTGACTTTTTTAGATGACTTGAATTACTTCATGATTACCAGTTTCTGTGTTTGTGTAATACCTGTTCCTGTGCAGCTTACAAAGTAAGTACCCGGCGCAAGTTTTGTTACATCAACCGGAATTTTCTGGCTGCCCGTCTGCAATGCTACAGTTTTTGAGATCAGCGTTTTCCCTGTAACATCAGTTACCTGCAGGGCTGCATTACCCGATGATACGCTGCTGATAACCGCAGTAAAAGTATTTTCTGCAGGGTTAGGATAAACACTGAATGAGCTGTTTACTGCATTCACATTTTTCACACCCACATTCGGGTTTTGTGTTCCGATGGTGTTTATGGTAGAATTGGTTACAACCGGCGCATTATAATCGAAGTAGATGGATGCATGGTTTTTGATCTGTGTTCCAACTGCCAGATCAGGGTTCAGGTGCACGGTATATGTAAGCATACCATTACTCCTCAAGTCGTCAATTGACTGTGCCGGCAGGTCTATGTTGGCGAATGTAAAAGTAACCACATGCTTAGTACCCATCTGGGTAAGATTCACCTGGCATTTGCCCGATTCAAATACAGGGCGCAATGTTGTCCAGTTAAGGTTATTATCCAGGGTATCAATTACGGTAATATTCTCAGCCATATAGGTACCTGTATTCTGGAAGTGCACCATGTATTCCAGCACTGAGTCAGAATAAGAAATGATACCGGTTGGCCCTGTTCCCTGCGGATTAACCTGCTTGAAGTTAGGGTCAAATGATTCTACAGTAGTATCCATAAAGTATCTTACGTTATTCCATGGAGAGTAGTCACTGAGCCAGTTGTTCATCATATTTGCATACGATACGGTGTCTTTAAATACTACTGTGGTATTCATTGGTATGTTGGTAGGCACACTGTAATTCATAAACAGTTGCTTGGTTTGGCCCGGAAGCAAGGTAGGGAATGTACCACCCGGAACATTGTACTGATAAGGAGCTCCGGAAAAGAGGCTGCCCGGTACAAATGAAGGCGACAACAATTGCCCATCAGTCTTATACCCTACCACTACCGAATCTTCAGGTACTGTACCGTCATTGCTTACAATGGATACCTGGTTGTATTCATGGCCGATCCATGGATGATTGTTGTTGTAACTCCAGGTGCTGATATGCATATCATGTATAGTATCCAGGCTGTTGGCAAAATTTACTGGAATCACACATCCCGATCCTGCTGTCGAAGTAACAGAGATATTATTGGTCTGGCAAGATGCCAGCGGATAGAAATGCAGAATGGTTTCAGAAACTGTATAGGTTCCCGATGGTACTTTGTAAGAATAGTTGCCATCCGCATCGGTATAGGTATAGCCGCTATGGCTTGAGCCGCTCACCCCTATCTGAATATTGGGTATACCAGGTTCACCCGCATCCTGCACACAGTTGTTATTGTAATCTTCAAATACAGTGCCGCTTATAGTGCAATAGCAGTCAGTGGTAGAGTGATTATAATCTACATAAGAATAGTATTCGGGTGTAACACAGCCGGTAGCATCTGAGGCCGAAAACCAGTAGTTACCGGTTGGCAGTCCGGAAATAGTTGCAGTTGTGCCGCCGCTGCTCCAGAAATAAGAGTAAGGAGGTGTTCCGCCCCATACAGTTGCTGCATCAACACCGTCATTATTAAAGATACAGGTTGCTGGTGTAGTAAGTATGCCGGCTACCAGAGGCGATTCGTAAGGCAGGTAAGGCTCTTTATTTACAATACAACCCAGGTTATCTGTAATCCTGAGTGTGTAAGCGCCCGATGGTTTCGCAGTAATACCCTCTGTAGTTGCTCCTGTACTCCATAAGTAAGTATAGGGTGCCACACCACCCACAGGGAATGCGGTCATGCTGCCATTAGAGAGTGTACATAAAGCAGGTACGGCAGTAAAACTTACACTTATCACATCAATTGGCGGTATATATACGGTACCGCTTTGCTTGCAACCCACAGCGTCAGTTACATTAAAACCATATTCGCCATAAGTTAGTGCAGTAGCTGTAACACTTGTCTGCACTGGATAACTTCCCCATTGAATTGTATATGGAGTTGTACCACCAGCAAGATAAAGTGTTGCAGAACCTGTAGGTGCTGTACATAAGCTTGGAGTAGTAGAATAGGTAGCTGTTATAGGTGTTGAATTGGAAACATTTGCCCCGCCATGACCAATACAACCATTGGCATCGGTAGCTGTAACCTGGTAATTACCACCCGGCAAGCCCGTCTGAGCCTGAGTTGTGGCTCCATTGCTCCATACATAAGAATAAGGATTGACACCACCCGATCCGAATGCTATTACTGCTCCGTCACTGGCAACACATGTAGCGGGTGTAGGTGTTACCGGCACATCTATGGTTATGGTTTGCGGAATGTATACAGCGGCGGTATTCTTACATCCATCGGCATCTGTAATGGTTACAGTATAATAACCCATGCTCAGTCCGCTTATTGCATCGGTAGTAGCGCCTGTGCTCCATAGATAAGTATATGGTGGAACTCCGCCAACACCTATTCCACCCGGCTCTGCAAATGCGGTACCGTTTGTGCAACCTGCTGGCGTAGTGGTTATACTGTCATAAAAGGGAGCTACTAAAGTATCAACAATATTATCCGGATTCACTGTCGAACCAAATACGCAGCCTGAACCATCCGTAATAGTAACGCCATAATCACCTGCAGGTAAAGCAATCGGATTGCCGGATCCCACAAATGCCATACTTGCTTTGTTATACCAGTAATAGGTAAATGGGGCTGTACCACCCGAATCAATAGTAACTGTATTTGTATCAACAGCCGGGCAGACAGCAATAGTAGTATATGTGGAATAGCTGAAGGGTGGAGCGCCACCATAATATCCGTAAGCATGAATTGTGGTATCTGTACCAGTAGCTTCTACATAAAGAAAGCCTCCTGAGTACCCGGTAAGTATATCCGACAACCCGGAAACTCCTGTATGTATAATTGATGTGCCACTTGTACCATAAGTTGTCCAGATTACCGTTAGCGGGGGTGTTAAGCCTGTAAGACCTACTGTTATTACGCCATCGTTATGGCAGGGAGGGGTAATTATAGAAAAGGTTGCAAAAGTTTGTGCAAATCCGGCTACTGACAACGCACAGAACAACATCAAAATGACAAGTTTCTTCATAAAATAGTTCTTGATTTACCGTTAATTAAGACAAATACCAACACCGGGTCGGTAAAAATCCATTTTACGGGAGTTAAATAATTGTTTTTTAAATTTTTAATAGTCTAATCTTTTTATTGATCCCTGTTTTCAACCGGTAAATATAGGCAAAAATCAATACTGTTAATTAGTTTTTCCTTAAGATTGTCAAGCAACAATCATGCCAATTTATTTTCATTTGACCCATCTGTCTTTCTTGCACTTATGATAATTTGAAATTACTATTTACAATTTTAATTCGGGATTAATAAATTGTGCTGACAAATTAACTTCCTAAATCCAAAAAAATATTTATTCTGGCACATTATTTGCAGTACTATTATTATAAAACCAATAAATACCATGACCCTTAGCGAAACCTGGTTTATGGAAGGCTACATAGATTTTGAATTGCAACAATACCGCCTCCTAGCCTACCTCAATGAAGTTAAGCAACAGTTCAACGAAACCAAGCTATACCCCCAGCTGGCCGACATTGTGAACCACTACAATAACCTGTTGGCATTCCGCAATAACAAACGTTTTCTCCAAGACCAGTTCCCCCACAAACTGGCGGTTAATACTCAAAAACTCGAACTGGTTTATGAGCAAATACTGGATGACGATGAACTGATGCAGGAACTGGAGCACATTACTTCATTTGCTTTGGAGGAAATGAAAGGAACCATCAGCGAGGGTACGGAGATTTATGATTTTGTGGAAAAACAACTGCTTATTGAGCCTGTAGGTATAATACCCCTCTACAAAAACGAAGGTTATGTATTCATAAGATATGGCTCATTTCGCGAAGTAAGGATATACAATTACAATATAACACTTTTTGAACATCAGGATGCCCGCTATAAAGGAATAAGAATGGAATACATTGACAGCAGGGAGAAAACGTTGGCAAATACTTACGAGCAAATCAAAATAGATATTATCCGAAATATCCGCACATTACCCAATCCTGCCGTATTTAAGGTTGAATTCCCATTGGCTTTACCCTTTCTTGAAACCTTATTACCTGTTGCAAAACGGGTGCTTGCCAGGGAAATTGAAGGTATTTGATGTCAGAAAAAAAATGTAGTACAGAAAAATGAACCGCATTTTTTATAAAAGAAGAGCCGATTGCATCTATTCCTTCACAAGCAGCACATATCCGGTCTGGTTGCCCGATGTAATTCTGCCGGCATAATTCCCTGCAGGCAAGGCACTGATATCAATCTGCCTTTCATTATGAAAGCAGGCAACCCTTTTCGATTGCATATCAAATACTTCTACCTCAAATTTCTGCCAGCTATCCGGCACCTCAAGTTTTATAACTCCGTTTACTGATGGATTAGGCACCGCTTTTATCACGCTTATAGATGGAGCTATATTATCCACTTTATTCACTTTTGCTGTATCTCTGTACTCATCCCTGTATCTTACACTGGTGATAACTTCATTGCCTCCTCCAAAACCAAGATTGCTGGTAACCCACAGAGCCGGATAATGGTCGCCGTTCACCAGCCACTTATATTCAACTGTATTAACAGGAAAGCCAATATTAATTGGGCCAAGAGGAATGGAATCTATCTGATGAATTTCAGACCTGACCCTGATGCAATTTACCGGTGTGGTATAGTATGGAGTAGTAATTGTTCCCCAGCCATCTACCCTTGTTTTCCGGTAACCGGTTTCTTTAATTCCACCAAGTGTGGGTATGGCAATATTCAATACAAAATTATTACTGTCCTGGCTGCCATAGGTCAGCGGAAAATCATACCATACGTCATCTTTTGTATATTTTATTGCTGTCGGTATCCCCGATATATTGGCTGCAAATGCAGCAGCATCATAACGGGAAGGTGAATTTTTCACTTCAAAAAAGGTATATACCTGCTGAATCGAAATCGGCAGTCCGCCCGGAAGAGGTAAGCTGTCTGCTACTTTATACCCCGATGCGGTAAACCCCACCGTTACTGCATACAATATGTTTACACTTGCAGCTAGCTGGTAATTATCTATTCCCTGGCTTACCATATTCAGCGGATAATTCCAGGCTATATTGGCTCCGCTGTCTGAAGGGCTAATCACCGAGTCCGGAAGTTGCGCATTACTGAAGCGCAATGAATCACCAGCTACCGGCATATCACCAGAAGTTATAGTTATTTGGGCGGTTGCTGTTTGAAATACCAGTATTGCAAATAAAAATAAACGTACACTTTTCATATGCTCAAAAGTAAAAATAAAAATCAAAAAACTTTAAATCAGACCGAAAATCTATTTTAAACCTAGGTAAAATAGTTTTGTCAAAGAAAAAACAAGCATTAACAGATGTTTTGCAAATAATTTACTAATTTTATCTCATATGCTATAATGTGCGTATTCCTTTACAATAACTCCTTTATGATATTATTGATTAAATTATAATTTAACTAGCTGAATTATTACAATTACTGTACAATGAAAAGCAACTCGTACAAATTATTTGATCAGTATAACCTTTCAATCTGGTAACATCAGGATAATGGAAGAAATGTATTTTAAACCCGATAACAGAAAACCCTGGCAGAAAAACCGGATTCTGGCCTTATTGGTACTTATGCTCCTTTATTTTATAGACCTTATTCAAATTATACCCGTAAGAATAAAAATGTTTTTCCTGAAAATTACTCATAAGCCAGATAAAAAAAAAACTTAGTCCGGCATAGTAAAGTCAATTACCAGCATTAAAATCTTTCAATATTAATCTATCGCTTTCCTGTTTATCTAAATCATATCTTTATAGCCAGCCTATAAAGATATCACCATCCTTTACCTCCACCTTATACGTAAACAATTTATAACCCTCCCCGCTTGTATTTCGGCCGTTCTCCGGGTCAAACCGGTACTTATGCTCCGGGCATACTATCCTTCCAAGGCCATCTAGCCAACCATTGCATAATGTAGCCCCGGCATGCGGACAGGCTGCCGTAAATGCATAAATTGTGCCATTCCTTTTCAATAAACCAACCTTTTTATCAGCCACAGCAATCTCTGTAAACTTGCCTTCAGCAAGTTCATCCGCTTTCAGTGCCTCCGCCTTATGCCAGGTATACAATTGCATTTATCTTTTTTTCTTGAAGAAATCCTTCATCAGTTGCCCGCATTCATCTGCCAGCACGCCACCGGTTAGAGTAGCCTTCGGGTGAAAAGGCCAGTTGTCCTGCACAGTTTTCCGGTAACCGTTCTTCACATCTTCAGCGCCAAACACTATACGCGCTACCTTACTCCAGTACAGAGCGCCACAGCACATCAGGCAAGGTTCCACAGTTACATACAGTACACCCTCCGGCAGGTACTTACTGCCCAGCATATTAAATGCCGAAGTTAGTGCCATCATCTCAGCATGGGCCGTACTGTCGTTCAGCAGTTCCACCTGGTTATAGCCCCGGGCAATGATTTTATTGTCCCATACCACCACTGCGCCCACGGGTACCTCATCAGCATCAAAAGCCAGTCTGGCCTGCCGCAACGCCTCCCTCATAAAATATTCATCATTCAGTTCCACACTGCAAAGATAACCGGCAGTATCACTTTTTCGAAAAGTGATTTTAAGGTAAAATTTGTTTTCCCGGCTTTAGATTTACTATTTAGCTTCAGTGGCGTCGCACTCTTGTACAGCATCACTTCAGTCATCATGATTTTATCGTTTGTCATCCTGGGTTTATCGGAGGAGAGCTATTCCTTTACTACCCTGAAATTCCATACCTCACCGTTAGCCCCAACAATTTTCAACAAATAAGCTCCGGGAATAAGCTGTTTTAAACTGATTGTCTCTTGGTTTGTTGCCATTCTGAGCTTGTCAAAGGATACCTGCCCGAGTAGGTTGTATATTTTCAAATCGCTGCCGGCACCGTTTTCAATATGCAATTCATCATTTACCGGGTTCGGCCAAATTTTTACACTTTCACATTTACTGATTTCCACATTTCCCAGCGCCGGGCATTCCCCGCTCCCAAAAACCGTAATCACAGCAGTAGTATACGCACTGCACCATGCATTATTCACTGTATATATAACTGTATCCATCCCGGCCACCATCCCTCCCAGCACCCCGGTGCTGCCTATTGCTGCATTGGCATTGCTCGCACTCCATGTCCCGCCACTTATGCTCTCATTCAGGGTACCCTCCAGGCCCACACATACACTATCCCTACCCGTAATTATACCGGCATCTGGTACCGGATCTATGGTTACCACGGTGTTTGCCACCATATTGCCACACATATTGGTTACCGTATAGCTTATCGTATCCACACCCGCACTCACCGTATGTACTACCCCTCCGCTCACACTGGCCATTGTGCCCGCACTGCTCCATACCCCGCCAGCTACCGTATCCGCAAGTGTTATATTGCCTCCCGCACACACATTACCCGCTCCCGTTATCACTCCTGCCACCGGCAATGTCATCACAGTTACCATCGAATCAACCCTGCACCCCGTTGAAGTGAATGTATAACTGATCATCCCCGTACCTGCTGCCACACCCGATACTATCCCGGACACGCTCCCCACACTCACGCTCCCCGCTCCCGCACTCCACACGCCCCCTGTGCTTGCATCCGTCACTGTTTCAGTTGCCCCTACACATACCGGCCCTGCTCCGCTTATCGGGCCCGGCAGCGGATTGACCGTAAACGTAGCACTCGCCGTGCATCCCGATGGAACTATATACGTTACACTCGCTGTGCCCGGCGAGCCACCCGTTACCCTGCCCAATCCACCGCCCAGGTTCGTCACCGTAGCTGCACTGAATTTCGATTGAGCCAGAATAGGATAACATGAGATAATCGTAAAATTAATTTATATCAGCCACCAGCAAGGGTTTCAGCGATTACCATTATCCCATTACGTTTATTATAGAGACTGGGATAACGAAACAATAAGTTTATCAAAAAGAGAAATCCGGCTGCAGCAGCACCTCAACAATAAATATATC
>Ga0364887_10285_pt1 | contig 30683 bp, 25 predicted proteins | sample ExccelJu500001D4_4_FD_206924 | JGI IMG/M metagenome (GOLD analysis project Ga0364887, IMG submission 206924) | Enriched cells from Trout Bog Lake Hypolimnion, Wisconsin, USA - BchlTB.July23.5000.01.D4 | ecosystem: Environmental > Aquatic > Freshwater > Lake > Hypolimnion/Profundal zone | place...
ATTGTGATCAATAGCTAGGATTGATAAAAGTGTCGCTATTGCCGAAATAACATTCCGCTGGACCGACAAGCCCCTGCCAGCGTTAAAATCTTCGGTAGCACTGTCGCCAAGCATTTTATTGCCCATGGATATAGTGTTCCAGGAGGGGGAATAAATGCAGTGGACTGTGAGCGATGTAAATACCCATATCTTCTGATCATCTACAAAAAGATGAGCCCGGCACTCCAGTGCTGAGTATCCCGGTAATAGACTTCCAAGTCCAGTATGTTCTAGTGCGATAACCCGTTTGGCCTTTGTGCCAGAGTGGATATAGCCGTGTTGGGCAGTACAATTAACTGTGGCTGCCAGTTAGTCCATTTGAGAGTGTTGTAGGAATCTGCAAATGATACTGGGGTTAATGATTGATCTACTATTCCTTGCCAGGGGAGCATGTTGTGGGATTTTATATTTTTTTGAGAAATAAAATATATTTACATTACACATGCGAACTTCCTTAATTGGTAAGACATGAGGCGGCTATATACATTGCTTACTACTATTTTTGTCAAACTTGAATTAATATTCAAATAAATACATCATTGAATCACTACTTATTTTGCGATTTTTTTCTTAGACTTAATTATCAACCTTCTCATCATACTCATATCTTCATGCTCCAGGATGTGGCAATGATAAACAAACTGACCAAAACCAGCATCCTCATCTTCTTTTCGCAAAACAAATTGAACAAAAATTTTAGTAAGCGAATGTGGATCAACCCGTACCACATCTTTCCAGCCTATTTCATTTCTTAATGGTTTGGCTGTGTCAATCATTGTTCGATTATCTGTATCATAGTGAATTCTACCCAAAATCTGAAACCTATTCAAATGCAGGTGTATTGGATGAGCATCATTAGTGTTATTTTTGATTTCCCAGAAAACATAACCATTATTATCGGCAGTATTAAGGAATTTTGCGGAATCAAAAGCTTCAGAACTCCAATCATGATCATTCATTAAGACCATTGGAAAAGACAGTTCCTTCAATCTATTATTCCAATATCCTTGCATTGAAGGGTTGTTTCGAATTTTCCCATTAATGAACTGTGATTTAAAAGAGTCAGAGCATGAGTATTCAGTTAGGTCTAAATAATATACTGTAGTATCTAATTTTCTTCTTGCAGGCATTTTCATTTCCCTATTTTCAAAAAACATACTATCCTGCCTTGTGATGAATGATGCAGTTTGAGAATAATTTTCTATCTTATTTTTTGGCAATAATTTATTGGTAACATTTTCCCCAATCAATATTTTCAACAATTTATCAAGACCTATTTTAAGAGCTTCATTGGTGATTTTACAATTCTCAGACTGGCCGATGTTAAATTTCATAACCATATTGGTTACATTTGAAGTATCATTTGCATACCAGTTCTCACGAATTAATGACTTATAATAATTCTGGAAAGGACTATCTATGGCCCTGTTTACAAGATAAAGGCTGGAATCTGTAACACCAGAAAAATTAATTAGCACATCAGCGCGCTCTCCTGGAGCTAATGTCAACGAACTATCAAATGTTACTAAAGGGAAGTGTTCATTACTATCAGGGTTTAATTTAAAAATTCCACCTTCCGTTCCAATCTGATAAAACAGACTATCATACAGCAAACGAACATATTTACCCTTTACTTTATGCATCAATGCAAAACTAAGATATCTTGAACTCGAAGTATTCAAAATCCTGAATCTGTATAAACCTCTGTCAACGGTCTGGTAAGGCCATACTTTTCCATTAACAGTTATAGTTTGCCCGTAAAATTCGGGTTGACCGCTATCATCGGTATTAGTATTCTGTGTTGTATTATAATACAAAAATCCATTTTTATTAAAACTTTTGTCACTTATCAATAATGGGATATCATGTGTCTTCGATCCGGCTCCAGGGTTTCTAATATCAAAACCAAATGCATCTTTAAAATTTTTCGCTTCATCTTTGCCATCAATTATATAAGCTCCAGCCAAGCCACTATATACATTACAGGCCGTGCGCATCATGGCATGGTCATGGTACCATAAAATAGCTCCGTGAAGGCCAAGTGTATCTCTATTACTATTTTTAAGCCCCAATGCCTCCCCAAACGTATTATAATATCTATAACGACGACTTAACTGTGAGTCATTATCGTATTTAATGCCTGGGCCAAATAAACCGTATTTTGTTGCATTCTTGGGAAAGTGTCCATTGCAAGAGCGTTCACTCGATTCTGTATTAAGATAAAATGCATTAGGGTAACCATCATCGTGCCATGATACCCAAGCCCCATGCAAGTGAACCGTAGTACTGTAATATGCCGACATTTCTGTGGTATCAGGACATCTGCATTCTTTTTCATTGGGTTTTGACAGATATGACTGACTGGAATTACAGACGTTCGCGGTATTTACCGGATAAAACAAATGAGCTAAAGAAGGGATAAATAATGGATTGGTAGTATCATAAATAATTGGATAATATTTTTGAATAGCTTTTTGATATCGGAACCAAGGATATCCGGATGCAGAATCAAGCATTGTTTCTTTAAGTCTGTTAACCCATACTACCGTAGTGGGCTGCGAATAACTTTGTTCAAAAATCGGGCCAGGCAAAGTATGAATGTTGCTTTTGCCATTCACATAGCCTAAAACCCATGTTGCGGGTAAATCACGAGAATATTTGTGCTTAAATGCTTCGATATTAATTGTGGCATTAGTGTCCGTTATTATTTCCGGAATCTCTAGCGAATCCTTAAACATCTTATCTTTCCAGAAGATATTAGCCACACTATCAGACATAACAACAGATGGATCCAATTCCGCTGCGATATCAACTAAGCTGTCATCACTTGAATTGGCAGTTTTCCGACTACTTCCAGACCTTACGCATGAATAAATTATAAATGCAACAAGAATGCTACTTGCAAAAAGAAAAAGGTATTTTAATTTCATAAGTATCAATCATTAATTGCCCAGAAAAATAATCAAAAACACGTATCATTCAAAATCATTAAACCATATTTACCTCATTCAAATCACGAACTATTGCTTATGAATTATGTTCATACCTGTATCTACCAATCCCCCAGTTAGGGTATTATAAACCTTACCTGTAATGGTAATATTGCCGTGGTAACTTGTATCAGTGATTGTATATGTCGTAAGGGCGATCCCAGTATCAATTACTGAAGCGGGATTATTAGAAAAAATACCTCTTGAAATCCCTAATGTAGTATCTGAAAAATAGATTACTTGTCCGGAAGTTACATAACCCGGGGTACGTAAAAGCTTTGCTGTTATAGCTGTAGATGTAGCAGTATCATTCAAAATATCTTTCGTTGGAATAATTGAAATAATGGTTGGGTAGGCTGTTGAAAAATTTACTGTTGTTTGACTGGAATAAGCAATTGCGCCTGAAACAGGTATTGTAGCCGTAACAACTGCTGATTCCACTTTATTATCCTTCAAATAAACCATCGCTATAGGATTACCACCCGAACTTGATGAAATATTTGTGGTATAAGTGGTTAAATTATTCGCAAAAGTGCCTTTATTAGTTGTGAATGTAATTGTGGTCATTTTCTGTAAAAGATTCAGATTACTTATCAGGGCATTTACTGTAGCGTATGTGCTATTATCTGCTGGTAACAAACCCGGCGGGCCATTAAGTACAAGAGCATTACTTGGCACGTTAAATACAACCGAGTCCGAACAGGTGAGGTTACCTACTGTTGCCGTAATTATTCCCGTGCCACTAATATTTGAAAATACGGAGAGGTGGGCCATGCTATCTGTTCCGATTGGAACAATTATTTTTGTGCTATCGTTATTAAAACGCCCTACCGGTGAAATTGAAAATGCGGCTTGTTTATATTTTGCATACAAACTTGCACCTACTTTCAGCGTAACATTAGCATACGATAAACTGTCAGCTGTGGTGCCGGGCGGTGTAACCGTCATTTTAAGTGAATCATTATTTGGTTGAAATGTTATTGAATCAATTGTAGTAAGATTACCAACCATAGCAGTAATATACGCTCTTCCCCATTGGCTTGAAAATACTCTGGCGTAAGCAGTATCATTGACCGTTATCGGTACTGTAATGGCTGAACTATCATTACTGAATTTACCTACCGGCGAAATGGTGAATGTAACTTGCTTATATTTTGCATAAACTGTAGGATCAACAGACAACTTTACTGTTACATAGGTTAAACTATCTGCCAGCGTATTATTAGTCCCTAATGTAAAAACCATCATCCCGGGTTTAAAACTATTATTTATTAAATCGGGTTGGTTCAGTTTATCATTACATGCAGAAAAAATAACTAAAAGCGAGCAAATAAATAATATTTTTTTCATTTTATGTCTTTTTTATTGATTAATGTTATTTGTTTATTGCGTAGGACACTGAAAAGTAACCGCCAGCTTTTAATTCTTTATAATACGAAACATTTTGAGCAGATGAATATTCAATTTGCTGTTCATAAACAGCCTGAAGATTATTAGTCAATTTATTAACTGCGGTAACTGCCCCGCCTACATTAAATGCCAGCTTACCTACTGAAATGCCACAGCCTAACAGCCCAACTAGTTGTGCACGATTGATTAATGTAAGACCAACGCCCGAAGAAAGAACAAATCTAAATTCGCTTTTGGCTACTATTTCTTTATGCTTTCTGCCAAAATCTTTATTGCCTAAAACACAAATTCCTACAGGCAATGGGGTAAAACCACTTTGGGTTAGCACATAATTGGAGGTGTTTGTAATATTATTCCCATTTGAAGGTAATTGCTGCCAGCTGTAAGTGGTATCTCTAATAGGACTAATAAATGCCCCAATGCTTACATAAAAACTACCTTTGATTGAGGGGCGAATTGGAAAGCTATATTTACTCGAACATCCATTAGCATCTATACTAGTAACTATGTAAGTTGTTATAACATCAGGTTTAACAACTACCTCATTGCCTTGAGTTGAAGAAAGGCCTGTTGAGGGAGACCATGTATATGTCTCACCTTTTACTTGTGAAATTGTGGCTTTAATAGCTTTTGAAGTTGGCATTTTTGAAGGGGTCAACTGAACAAGAGGTTTAGCTGGCAATGCATTTATATTGACAGTTATTTTTAACTGACTAATTCCGCCGCTATTATCATTAACCGTTACATTTAATATATCCTGAGCTCCGGCGGATGGAGCTGTGTAATTCCAACCACTAGGAGAAACGTTAATTCCTGATAAGACAGAACTACCCGTACCTATTGAGCCTCTTATTGAGCCTCCAGCAATTGGTGCAATTTGAAATTGTTCATTCTGGTTTTTATCAGGATCAATTATTTGCAAATATTTATCAAGCTTTATAGTCGCACCTTCGCAAACTTGTATTGAAATGGTAGCCCCAGATATGAAGACAGGCTGATTATTTCCGGGAATCATAGGAGGTACAGCCGCAACTGGTGCAATTGGTGCTGGAACAACAGCATCTCGACCATCCTTCCCATCACGACCATCCCTCCCATCACGACCAACCTTACCGTCATGGCCGTCTCGTCCATCCCGTCCAGTTTGTGCTATCACCAAATCGGCTAAGCTAAAAATGCACCAAAGCATCAAAAAAAATCTTTTCATTTTTTACCTTTTTTAATTATACAAATAATAGTATACTAATGACCACCACCACCACTGCCTATTCCAGGGATAGTGAGTGCAAATAAATTTAACCCAACTCCAAATCCTACCCAAGGAGCTCCATTTTTACCCCAAGCTGTTCCACTATCTCCGAATGCTACTCCATATCCTCCTGCAATCAATACTTGAATCGAAGATATTGCCACCCCAAGATGACCACCAACACAAAGTGCTGGATATGTATTAGATTTATTAATTAAATCGGCAGCTGAAGAAAGGCTACCTACAAAGCCTACTCCAAAATAAAAATTCTTGGACGTCAGTTGGTTGTCTTTGAAAAAAGTAGTCTTTCCATGTGCCCAACCATATGCCATTCCTGCACTAATAAAATTAGGGGTTAATATTAAGGGCTTGTGTATCGAAAAACCAATGTCCTGAAAGGTAATGTTGACTGGAATAAAATACTTTCCATTAAACTCAAGATTAAACTTATTGTATGTACTGTTGCTTTTGTTTATGGTATAATTGTTGGGAATTTCAATATAAAATGTATCCTGATATTCATTTTTAGCAACCCGATGATCCTTAAAAACAATTGAATCATTTTTATCACCCAATGGTGCATTGTTGATCAGCTTCAAACCTTTATTGCGGCTGTGCTTAGAAACCTCCCTCCTGAACCATGGAGTTATCATAAGCGTATCAGAATTGGGCTTGTTTATCAAATTAAATTTCATTTTCGGATGAGATAAGGTGTTACCATCCTTACCAACTATCCGATAAGAAACATATCCCTGTTTAGTTGAAGATGAGTCTTTAATAACAACTGAAGACAAACTATCATCAAGAAAACTATAATTTGAATAATCAGAGTTTTTTATTCGTTTTACAGAAGTAACATTAACTGTGGTCGTTTTATTTGCTTTTACAATTATTAAAGATTCGGTTTTACTATCTATTGGTAGATGAATAAGGTTTTGATATGTCTTGGTTTCAATGTCTTTTGCTTCTGTACTATCAGGATCATGTTTTACTTGCCCCTTTTTAAAAAGTACATCAATTCCATATTTAAATTTCAGGAACCGTGTGTGGTTATCGCCATCGTTATCAAAATCATCATCACTATTTGTAGTATTGCGCGCTCTTTTATAGGTAGGAAATAAATATCTATTAGACGAGTACCAGTTACCAGGATCTGTTGAATCAATTTCATCAAATCTTTGAGTAATACTGTCAAACTTTAAACAGGGCACTAATTGCGTATCCAATTTTTTATTTAGATAATCGTTATCCATAAATATTTTTTCTTCCTTAGGTATGAGAAAATTGGTTTCGATACTGAAAGGCTTGAAGAAAGTTTTATCAGCTTGTATACGGTAAAAAGTATCATTAATAAAAATAACATCTGTCATATTGAACTTACGTGTATATCCACCACCAGTAAAGAGCGCATCAAATGAATTTGTAAAAAATGAAAATATATTGCCGCCATCATACCGGAGTGTGTTTTCTGTGTTTTCATCCCCATTTCTCTTATTTTTAATTTTCTGCTTTTTTGCATACCCATCCTGATTAGCACTTTTACTCAAAGTGAAATGTGTTCTAACCTTATATTTAGGTTTAAGTATATATTTAAAGGTATATAGCCCTCCCTGAGCAAAAGCATCATTTGAAGAGGTTATTATAATAAAAAAAGCAATCAAAAATAATACGAAAAATTTCTTCACAAATTAAATATAACATTAATTTTATTTACAAAAACTCTATACGAGCCCAATTAATTCTCTAAAAACACCATTATTGGTTTAGTCGCATCAGCTTGGTATCCCCTGATATATATTGGGATAGGCTTACTTAACATTGCCAAAACGGGTTCCCACATTTAAGCAGGCTGTGTAGTTATCATATATGGATGCGTTGTTCCCAATGCCCCAAAATCGTCCTTTGCAGTTGGAGAATTAAAATAAATGTACCCGGCTTGATTTGTTCCATCAAACAGTTCAATCCAACCGAAACTGTTTGCCAATAATGTAACTTTATAACTACTTACCAGATATCTGTATTCCGTTGCCATTTTGTTTGTTTTTTAGTTGTAATTAAAATCTACTACGCGATTAAGACACGAATGTCCTATTTTAGTTTGGCTCAAAAAATAGTCATTTATGACTATTTTTTATGCCAGAATTAATTTGTATGAATATCTATGAAGCTGGCTTTGTTGGGTCTGGGGCTGCATCCTGAGTGGTAGCAGCAGGGGCTGGGGCACCCCCACCTGATATGCCACCCTGATCAGCGCCAGTAGATGGCTGAGGCAGGGTGGTTTTGTTTTCAGTGGTCTTGAGGGCGGCATAGGTACCGGCGCTGAGGCCGATAAGGATGAGGTTATTGTTGCTGATATCGGGTATTAGGCTGTCTATTCCTTTTTTGGTTACATCGAGTACACAGTCGAGGCAGGCGGGGAAATGACAGTCGGCGCAAACAATACTGCACTGATGGAAGCCTTTGAGGTTGCAGAGAAACTGTTGCACAAACCAGAGGCCTATAATGACATTGAATACGACTGCCTGGAAACGGTGAATGCTGATGCCGTTTTCATCGGATAATATATCGTTCATAAAACCCTTACTTTCATCATCCTGAGAGCGGGTAATATTCGGATTGGCCGCGTCGGAATTATCTGTGAGCTTTGCTGTAGCCAGCGTGCCTGCGCTTATGCCTAACAGGATAAGCGTGGAATCGTAGAAAGTGGGTATGTAGCCGGTATTGAAATATACGGCTATAAAGCACGATAGTACTATGATCGACCACCAAACGAGCTGGGTGCGGGAGTAACTATATGGTTTTTTCTTTGCCGCACTGGCGTCTTTTAATATTGAGTTACGAAGCAAAAAAGTAAGTAATAACAGAAAAATAAACGGTATCCAGAACCAGACCTGATGTGTTTCGAATGGCTTAACATCCAATAATAAATAGTTCATTCTGTGCGATTTAATGCCTACTCTGAATCCGTTTTCGGCTTCCCGTTGTTAGTGCCGTAATGATCCGGAATTTTTGCCACTAATAAAATAGTCATAAATGACTATTTTATTTTTCGCGTAAATGATTATATTATGGCTTGACTATGTCTCAAATAGTAGCTGCAAAGACACCGAGGCGCGAAGATTTCAACCAAAATAAGAAGACCAAAAACAAGTAAGGAACGTTGAAAAATTACATCCACAATATTGCGAAGTTATTTTTCTGTTTTAAGAGGCATGCTTGCAAGGGCACGAGCGAAACTCATCTGCGAATAATGCATTATTTAATTACTTTTACAATGAGGAGAAACTGGAAAAGATGGAGTAAGATTGCAGGAATTATTTTGAAAACTTCACTTAGCTACCCAATCCCAGTTTTTTCATTGCATTGTTTAGGGCGGTAAAGTTGGCTTTTACGCTGAGATAACCGAATACATTGCCGCTTGCGGGATCCCAGGTGATGGAGACCGGTACCCAGATATCCTGGTATATACGGAGGCGCAACTCACCGTTGATGGTGTTGTCATCTGCTTTCTGGCCAGGGGCCAGGGCTGAAAAAGTGTGGAAATAACTACCGCTTATCTTGAACTCCAGGTAAGGTTTTGATGCTTCGGCTGAGGTTGTGCCGCTTGATTTCAATACAAAATTAAAACCCGGCCTGAACTCAAATTTATGTACTTCTATATTTTCGCGGGGCAGGCTGCTGTCGCTGACCATACTATAAGAAGCCAGCAAATCCAGATCCCATTTAATTTTGTACTTAGGGTCATTTAGCCCTGCTAGGAATTCGGAGTATACCATGACATTGTTCGGACTGATAGCTTTAAGGTTTCCTGAGCCTTCGGCTGAAAATGAACTGTTGGCGGCTACAATCCATAATGGTTTATTCTGCCATCGGCCCTCCAGCTCCTTATAAATACCATCTGATGTTTTTTTGAAAATAAGGTTGGGGTCATCCTTCATTAATTTAGCCATGGTATCCAGCCCGTTATCCGGATTATTGATGATGGCCATAACCGTATCTCTTACGTCGGCGGGCATCATGCTGAATGAAAAAGTGTCGTTGTTTTCCCAAAGATTCACTTTTGTATTGAGCAGTTCGGCAAAAGCGGCATCCCTGGCGATGTTCCGGGACAACCATATGGCTACCTGCCGGTTGAAATTTTTGAGCTGACTGGTGTTGCGGATGTTCTCGCCAATAAATTTGCGGGAGATACTGACATCCCGCTTATTGACAATTGCGTATTTAAGGCCTGCGCTGAACCCATTGAGATGCCATAAAGAATCGACCGAGACCCCTACGTTGAAATTGAGATCGCGCAGATGACGGTATTTAACATAGTTGGTATCTACCAGCAAGGCAGGATTTGATTTGGCCATCATGGCATATGGATTGGATGCAAATGCAATACCCTTGCCAGGGCCGGCTATATCATTGAAAGCCAGCTGAAAAAAACTGGTAAAGACATCCTTGTAGTTACCAGATGCAAGGGAATCAGCAGTAATGATAAATGGCCTCCTGCCGGTATCAACAGATACCTGAGCGCTGGTGCCAAGTACAGATAGAAGTGCTGCTGCGCCTAATAAGTATCTTTTCAAAATCACGAGCGTTCTATTTACCAACGATGAAATTAAGAAAGAAATTACCTGTCTGTATATTTACCGGCGAAGGGGGAAGAACGGGGATATCAATCATTATTTCGCCATTGCCGGTACAGGCGCCGTTAAGAGAAATAATATCCTCGTCCAGAACATCGGGGAACTGTAAAGTTCCCGTTTTGTCGGTGGCCCGCATGTCTATACTATTACCATTCCGGATCAGTTCAGCTTCTACCTGCCCCACCCCATTTAAAAACACGATACTTACATTAGCCTGCATAATTCTATCTTTAGCTGTTCCGTTTCAGGGAACAGCTAAAGATAGAAAAAATAACTTCAGATGGCATACTGGAAGGAATTATAACTTACCAGTTCGGCGCTGCTTTTTGCGCCCCGCTTGCGCAGCATATTCCTGCGGTGATTGGCCACCGTATTGGTACTGATGGAAAGCCGGTCGGCAATCTGCTTGGAGCTGAACCCTTTAGCAATGAAATCAAGAATCTCAATTTCGCGCAAAGTCAGTTTTGGTCCGTTTAGTTTAATAGTGTTCTCCATGTCTTTCTGTTTAAGTCATGTAAAGATTGGAAAGATTCCTTAATAAGGCAACGGGAAAATTACGGTATTTGGGAGGGTATTTATACGGTAGGTACCCCTGAACCTTTTCTTTAAAGGGAACCACAATTTAGCTGCTGAAAATTTTACATGGTTTTGGGAAATAAATAATCACAATTATTCTCATATTCTCAAAAAAGGAGAAACGCGCGGAATGAAATGAACTTAAACATACATACAGGTGTTCCCCACTATTGAAGTGAAAACATAAGTGCAGAGACTATTTTCTGACCAGCTAAATTAACATTCAGGCAAGCTTATAGGCAATTGCAGGGCAAGGCCGCCCTCTGCTGTTTCTTTGTATTTATGATCCATATCCAGGGCTGTTTCCCACATGGTATTGACCACATCATCGAGCGAAACGCGGGCTTTTTCGGGGTTGCTCTGCAGAGCAAGCTGGCTGGCTGTTATAGCTTTTATAGCGCCCATGGTATTGCGCTCAATGCAAGGCACCTGTACGAGGCCGCCAATAGGGTCGCAGGTAAGGCCCAGATGATGCTCCATCGCAATTTCGGCAGCCATTAGGCATTGCTGAGGTGTGCCACCCATAGCTTCGGTAAGGGCAGCTGCGGCCATAGAAGAAGACACGCCTATTTCGGCCTGGCAACCACCCATAGCAGCCGAAAGTGTAGCGCCTTTTTTGAATATGCTGCCTATTTCGGAAGCAGTAAGCAGGAAACGGATTATTCTGTCTTTATCATTGCCCTGGCAAAAGGCTATAAAGTAAAGCAATACGGCAGGAACCACACCAGCAGCGCCATTGGTAGGTGCAGTAACCACACGGCTGAAGGAGGCATTCTCCTCATTTACCGCAAGGGCAAAACAACTCACCCAATCCAATGTAGATTTAAATGATTGTCCGCCACTCATAATTACATACAGCCATTCATTGAAATCGCGGTACGATTTTCCGACAGTCAATGATTTATTCAATTCGAAGGCCCTACGGGTTACGTTGAGTCCACCGGGTAGTACTCCACCAATGTGGCATCCTCTGAAAATACAATCGCGCATAGTTTCCCAGATCTGCCAAACCCCTTCTTTCACATCAGCCTCATTGCGCCAGGTTTTTTCATTCTCCATCACAAGGCTTGAAATATCCATCCCGGTTTGCTCACAGGCAGCCAGCAAGTAACCGGCCTTTTCAATGGGGTATGGTAACTTAACATGATTACCAGCCAGGTCTTCCTCGCCCTCCTTTACTACAAAGCCCCCACCTATTGAATACCAGGTTTCAGCAATCTGATAACCATTGCGAAGGGTACATAAAAAAGTCAATGCGTTGGGATGGTAGGGCAGGCTTTCATCGTAAAGGAAAATTATATCCTTATCCGGAGTAAATGCCACTTCAGCAGTACCCCCAAGGAGCATCTTTTCAGAAGCTGCAATCTGAGCCATACGCGGCGATACCTCATTCACATCAAAAGTTACCGGATCTTCGCCACAGAGGCCAAGCACCACTGCCACATTTGTGCCATGCCCTATGCCTGTTTTTGCCAGCGAACCATAAAGCATCACCTTTACATTAACCACATTTTGCAGTCCGAGATTATTTAAAGTATCTAAAAAACGCAATGCAGCACGCCAGGGGCCCAAAGTATGAGAACTGCTGGGGCCTATGCCTATCTTGAAAATATCAAATACCGATATACTTTCCTGTTTTAAACTACGCATGGTTAAATGAAAAAAGGGGAAATAAATTTCCCCTCAAAGGTATGCCATATGTGAAAAGGCAAAAGTTAAATATAGAGTCTTACCCTTCGAAAATAATCAGAAACAATTATGGCATCAATACCTTATCTACAACATGTATTACCCCGTTTTTCTGGTATACATCCTTAATGGTTATCATAGCAATATTTCCCTTTGTATCTTTCACTTCTAGGTGGGTACCCTTTTGCATGATGGTCAGTTGCTCACCCTGAACGGTAGTTAGCATTGCCATACCCTTGCCTGCTTTAACCTTATCCATTAGAGCTTTTGAATCAAGGTTTCCGGCTACCACATGGTAAGTGAGCACGCCGGTAAGCGCCGCTTTGTTTTCGGGTTTCAGGAGATTATCAACAGTACCTGATGGAAGCTTGCCAAAAGCTTCATTAGTGGGTGCAAATACTGTAAAGGGGCCCGCACCTTCCAATGTTTCCACTAGGCCTGCAGCCTTTACGGCTGCTACCAATGTGGTGTGATCCTTGGAATTGACTGCATTTTCGATGATGTTTTTTGCGGGATACATTGCAGCGCCTCCTACCATAACTGTTTTTTGCGCATAAGTGTGCGTTGCATTTCCTGCAATTAAGGATAATGCGATTACCGGGATAATGAAAATCTTTTTCATACTTTACCTGTTTTGTGTGGTTAAAAAATGTTTTACCCAATGATTTACGACAGATATTCTGATTTGGATTTTCAACAGGAGTCAATTTTCTCATCTAAAAATCAGAGGGAGTTCAGCAGACCAAAAAAACTGGAATCCGGGCATAAAAAATCCGGCATCAGCCGGATTTTTTTATATCAAAAAACTGATTTCTTTTACCTGATAAGTGTCAGATTCCCCTCCCTGCGGATTACAATACCTGAGCTGGTAATTGCCTCCAGGTCATAAACATATACGCCATAAGGTTGCGGCTTGCCATTATACATACCATCCCATCCTGAATTAATATTAGTGGTTTCAAAAACTTTGTTACCCCAACGGTCAAAGATGCGGAAATAATTGATACCAACAGCTCCCTGATTGATAATTTTAAAAACAGTGTTGACCGGACCTTCGGGAGTAAATGCGTTTGGAATTGCAACTACCATTCCGAGATCTACATGCACCCTGAAGGAATCATATACAACACATCCGTCGGGGGTGGTGGCAACTACAGAGTAAGTGGTGCTTGTGGGCGGCGTAATTGTTGGGTCGGACGAATGTATATTATCCATGCCAAGCGGAGGATACCATAAGAAAGTTTCGCAATTGGTTTGTGGCTGAATATGGTAAAATTGCCCTAAAGATAATACTACAGAATCGCCATTATCAATATTAAGAATTGCAGCCGGATTGACCTGGATTTTTGTAAATACAGTATCAGGGCAACCGAATTGGCTATAGGCAATTAACCTGTAACCAACCGAAGTAATCGGGTGAATCCACGGATTGGAAGAGAAAGAATCATTCAAATAAACACCAGGTGTCCATTTGCTTGAGGTAACTATAACACCCAAGGCATTTGACAACGAATCCAGGTTAGGATTTAACTGCAAAGAATCTCCGGGACATACGCTATAAATTGAACTCATAGTATCATTGAACCTGGGGTGAACGTATATTGCTGCTGAATCCATGGCGTAACAGAAAGAATCGCCGGGGTTTGTGAGATAAACAGGCGGATAAACCTTAACAATAAGGATTTCAGAATCGTGAATAGTATTTGCTGTATACACGACGGTAGAACCATCAATGGTGTCCAGATTCGAAGTAGGCGGATTCCAGATAGATACAAAGTGGCTATACCATGACGGGCCGGTAACAGCAGTAATATGCAGTGTATCTCCCTGGCATAAATCTTTACTACCTCCTATACTGACAGTTGGTATTGGCTGCACATCAATGTGGAAGGAATCAACAATATTCGGGCAACCCGGGAAGCTAACCGTAACATAGTATTCAGCCGAAGTATCGGGAATAATGGTTGCAGCCGGAAGATTGGAAACTGATATACCCGCAGTAGGTGTCCATTGGTAGGTAACGGCAGGATTATTCGTGGCTATGGCCTGCACCTTATCGGTATAACATACAGCGGTATCATGATTTAATAAAGTTACTGCCTCATTGATAATAACAGCATGGCCAGTATCAGACCTTACACAACCACTGTCCGTTACCTGCAGGTAATAACTGCCGGAACCTGCGAGGAAGGTGCTGTCGCCAAAATAACCATTACTCCAGATGTAAGTATAACCCGACCCTGAATAAGTATAAATCTGGGCAGGGTTGCCGGCACAATTAATTACTGAAGTGGGCATAGTAATTATTGGTACTGTAGACGCATGCAGATAAACGGTATCCCGGCCTACACAAACAGCGCTGTCGCCGGAGCCGAGATGTATAATACTATCTACAGTAACATAATAGGTGCCTGTAGTAGTAACCTGAATAGAATGGGATGTATCGCCTGTACTCCAGGTAAAGGTAGATCCGGGATTATGGCTGGAGAGCGTAATGGTATCACCCTTACAGAAATTCCGTGAGGCAGGCCCGAGATTAACATTAATTGGGCTTTTATAAACCTCTATAGTATCAGCGGCAGAACAGCCATATGGTTTGGAAACTGTTAGTGCATAGGAATTACCTATTATGCCAGGGAACGGGTAAACGACTATTGAAGTATCAGCAGTATCTGTAACTACATAACCCGTACCAGTAACGAATGTGGTCCATGTATACTGGCCGCCGATTGTCTGCGGATTGGGCGCCAGCTTCATATTATCGGAGCAAATAGTAGTATCGTGCGTGCCAAAAGTAAAGTGCTTGGCATCGGGATTGAAATTAAATATAGATGACCTTTCGACAAGACTAAGTTGCCGGGTGATATAGGCAACATCATCAATATCGCCGGTAAAACCCATACTACCCAGAGCATTGCCTGGAGCAGCTATAGAAGCATTGCCCCCTAAAGCAAATACCGAGCCAATAGATGGAATATTATACGAAGCGATAAAAAATAAAGCCGGGCCGTCATCAACATAAAAGTGATAACTTCCACCGTTTTTTACCAATACCAGATTATGCCAGCCACCTATACCTAAAGGAGTAAGATCAGTTGTTGAGAACTGCCCGACACCGCCAAATAATACAGAAGCCTGATAACCGGCAACACCCGGGAAACCTGTAAGGCCATCATTTATTACAAAACCAAATCCATCAGTGTTTGGATTGCCATTATATAATATTATTGAAGACTGTGCAACGCTGTTAAGATTTACCCAACAAGACAAAGTAAAATCGGGAGGAAGACCCGGATCGGTAAAATAGGTACTGAACTGCATAATGCCGTTGCCACCGGCAAAAAAGTAAGCGTTATTGGCATTACCGAAGCGGTCGACAGCTAAAGTGGGCCTTGCACCCACCGGTGCACCAGTATAAAAGGTAAACAGATCGCGCCCGTTGCCGCTATGGTCGGTAGTGTCGCCGCAAAACGGATACCAGGCATATAGGTTGGTAGTACCGGGAAGGGGGTTTACATCGACCCTGTAAGTTGCGGCGCAACCTGATGATGGTATCTGATAAGAAATGAGCACAAGACCAGAGGTAACTCCGGTTACCACACCGGATGCATCTACTGTTGCCAGCGAGGCATCACTGGTACTCCACGTACCCCCAAAAGAAACATCGGTGAGTGTGGTACTGGTGCCGGTATAACAATAACTGGTACCGGTTATAGGCAAAGGAATCGGGTTTACGGTAATTGTGGCTGAAGAAATACAACCTGCAGAAGAAGTATAAGTGAGAGTGGCTGTACCGGTGCCAGTGGCCAGTACTGCACCCGCATAGTTTACTGTAGCTACAGTGGGGGTGCTTGTAGTCCAGCCACCACCCGAAGGATTGGGGGTGAGGTAATAAGTACTGCCCACACAGGCCTTAATAGTGTCGGGTGTAATAACAGGTAATGACCAAACTGAGAATATTTTTGTAACACTATGAGTACCAACAGTATAAGTGACATTAACAACCCCGGCTGAAATACCTGATATAAATCCTGTAGCAGGGTTAACATAAGCAACTGCAGTGCTGCTGCTGCTCCAGATACCTCCGGGAGTAGCATCACTTAGTGCGGTGCCAGAGCCAAGACAAACTGCAGATGCACCTGTGATTGGGGCCGGTGTCTGCGCACGGGTAACGGAGGTTATCCAAAATATTGTAACGAGTATAAGTAATATTCTTTTCATAAACACTTTATCAGGCAATAATAAAAATACAAACACAAATATATCAAAATTCAGCAGAAAGTTTTCTTATTTAAATTTTCTGAGCCAAATTATAAAATTTATTCGATAAACCCCAGAATCGGAATTAACTGCCGGTTATATTCTTACAGATTTAAACACAAATACTGCGTTATTATTAATAAGACACTCAAATTTACTCAAGGGGTTGGCATTTCTTAAATAATTTTAACAGGAAAAGGGATTTGCAGCTGTCAGTTTAAATTCTTTCCATACATCATTTACAATTTCAGAGGCGGGTTTTATTTCCCTGATTGATGCGCTTACCTGGCCTATCTCCAGTTCGCCTTCTGCCAGGTTGCCCTCAAACATGCCCTGCTTTGCCCGGCCCCGCCCTAAAAGGCTTTCCAACTCATTAATAGGCAAACATTGGTTTTCGGCATCCTGAACCCTGTTATAAAAATCGTTTCTGATAAGCCTTACAGGCGTCAGTTTTTTCAATGTGAGTACCGTATCTCCTTCTTTTGCGGCTATAACCGCTTCTTTAAAATGCATGTGCCCTGAAGCTTCGGGTGAACAAACAAAACGGCTGCCCATCTGAACAGCTTCTGCCCCCAAAGCCATCATAGCAAACATGGCCCTGCCCGTGGCTATTCCGCCGGCGGCTATGAGCGGTATTTTAATAGCATCCCTTACGGCCGGAATCAGGCAAAGCGTAGTAGTCTCTTCGCGGCCATTGTGCCCGCCTGCTTCAAACCCCTCGGCCACCACGGCATCGCATCCGGCCTCTTCGCATTTCCTGGCAAACTTAGCGCTCGATACCACATGAACTACAATGATACCGTTTTCCTTAAGTTTAGCCGTCCACGCTTTAGGGTTACCTGCTGAGGTAAATACAATTGGTACTTTTTCGGCTATAATGTTGGCTATATGCTTATCAATATCGGGGTACAAGAGTGGAAGGTTTACGGCAAATGGTTTGCCGGTAGCTGCTTTGCATTTTTGGATATGCTCCAGCAGCACATCGGGATACATACTACCCGCCCCTATTATGCCTAAGCCGCCGGCATTGCTCACCGCAGAGGCCAGCCGCCAGCCCGAGTTCCAGATCATACCGGCCTGGATAATGGGATATTGAATACCAAATAATTGCGTAATACGGTTGTCGAAACCGTCTGTTGTAAATTTCCCCTGGAAAAGCATTTAAAGGACTGTTTTAGAATGAGGGCCTAATATTAGTGTGTTTTCGCCGGATTGCGAATGATCTTGCTTCCACTTTAATCCATTTTTTCGGCGCAACAAATACTGCCCGGAATACAACATTAGTTTTACGCAAATTTGATTTATGAAAACATTAGTCATTGAAATTGAATCTCCAGCTAAAGCAAAAGAACTTTCGTCCATGCTATCATCCATGGATTTTGTAAAGAAGGTATTCCCGGTAAAAAAACATAAAGAAATGATACAGGCTTTACAGGAACATGAAGAAATTAAATCGGCAATTGTAAAAAAGAAGAATAAGGCAATCACTAAATATTTATAATGAAAGTAGAATAATGGGATATTGCGGAACTCAACGTTGAATTACCCTATGGGAAGTTCAAAACGCACCCTCTACTCGTTATATACATCTAATAATGTCCATTTTCCTGGTTGTTCATTTTCATCAATTTCAATCCGGGCGTATAACCCTTACGCTCTTATTTCCTCCTCCAGATCCCGAATATTGATATCCTGATCACTGGTACCTAAGATTCTGACATAATAACCCATAATACAAAATATCCCTTTTAAGATTCTCAAGAATTTTCAATGCAAAAATACACCATATTTAATTCCATTATTCTTAAAATAAATAATGACCCATCACCCAATGGATCATCATTTTATCAATTTCCTTGACTTTAAAATTTAAATGCTAAAACTGAACCAATCCGATTGCTCTCTAAACAATAACCAATTAGATGGTCAGCTTAATGGCAGAATCAAATAACTGCTATTTCTTTGGCACAACCTCCGGGGTAGCAGGTATCACCACTGTCCGGTCATACTTTCTTTCGGCATGACAGCCCGGTGCACAAGATCCTCCGGTGGCGTTCGACTGGTATTTCAATGGCATTTCCCATCCGCCAAACTGTGTTTTCTCATTGATCAGGTGGTCATTGGGCGAGCCGTGCGGATTATGACACAATACGCAACTTCTCCCTTTCTCACCGTTAATATGCACCATATGCAGGTTCTTATCGCCATTGCGGAAACCGGTAGCGGTAGTTGTTGCGGCCTTTTCAATGATCTCACTCTTATGGCAGTTGAAACACAATGCAAAATTCTCCTTTACGGCCGGGGTATACGATCCCGACGGGAAGGTCTTATTGAGCAGGAACGGATTGGATGAGGCATGAGGGTCATGACAGCCTGTGCAGCCCACTTTCTCAATGGCAGCATGTACCGATTTGCTCTTCTGCAAGGTCTGGGCAATATTGTTGATTTTCCGGGTGCCGCTTACATAGGTTCGGTCGTGGCAACTCAGGCATAATGTTTTAGTATCCTTGATCAGGAATCTTTTCTGGTTGGATGCATGGGGTGAGTGGCAGTTGATGCAGGACCTCTTTTCGGTAATGGCGCCATGCACCAGGGTAGCTTTGTCTATCTTCTTCTGCATATCATCGTGGCAATAGAGACAAAGGTTCTGCGGTGTCAGGTCGAGCAGCTTTTCTTCGTTGGAGCTGTGCTGGTTATGACAATTGAGGCAGTTATTCTGAAAAGGCGGATGTACATAATCCATCTTCAGTTCTTCGGCCTGTGGCTTGTGGCATTTGGTGCAAAGTGCAGGGATATCGCGTACCAGCAGCCTGTCTGTTTCAGACTGGTGCGGATCATGGCATTTCACACATTCGCCCTTGGCAACAGGCTCATGCTTGAACTTTTTCTTAGCCGATTCCAGTGTATGGCATTTGGCACATAAATCACTTGTCGGGTTTATTTTGAGAATATAAGCTTCCGGGCCACCATGCGGATTATGGCACTCCAGGCAATTGCCCTTCTGCACAGGCGGATGCACCACCCTCATGGTATTGTTCTCATCATGGCATTTGTAGCATAGCTGGGGAATATTGGCCACCAGTGAAAATGTCTTCACATTTTTCTGGGGATGCTGCTGGCCATTGCTCTGGTGGCATTTATCACATCCTCTTTTCAGTGCATCATGCACTACCTCCTGGGCTACCAGATTGCCATGGCAACCGGTACTGGCACAACTTCCCTTGCTGGTATCTATCTGCCCGCTGGCGCTGAAATAAACGCCAGCCAGTATTACCAATATTATACTTATTCTGAAGCGCATAAATGCTAATATTTAAATCTTTTTATGACCTGAACATATATACCTGCATAATTGGTTTTCTGGGTTTCGAGATACACACGGTTGTATGCATCGGCCCCAACCACACAGGTGAGTTTTCTTATTATTGTTGAATATTTAGCTCTTAAAGAAAGATAATCCAGATTGATCTGCTGACCCTGCTGCGACTGATAACCAAGAGTCAGGTCAAACTTGGATTTTGCATTTATGGCATAGGAAGCCATTCCGTTCAGGTCTCCGAATAGCCGGTGTTCTGTCTCTGTGGGCATTTTGTAATCGCGGTAGTTGGCATTAATGGCAAATACCAGGTGATTTTTATAAGTGCCTTGCCAGGAGAAGAAATACCTCATCATGGTATAGGGAACCAGGGTGCTCTGGTAATTATCATATTCAGCGCCAAGTGTAGCAGATTTATATTTCAAATTACCACCCACAAGGTCATCGGTGAGGTAATCAAGCAGCAGGTTATCGGCTCGGTGTATCTGAGTAAAATCTGTGCGGACAGTACGGTAATAAACATCAATAAGCCCTTTGAATACTGAGAAATTAACTGAAAAATTGTTCTGGTTGATATTATAGCTGTATGATCCCGGCTGGGTGGCTGTATAAAATGCATATACCCGCCCGTTATCCGGAATGAGCCCGCCCGGTATGCGCTGGATTTCCAGAAAACTGCCTATCAGATTCAGGGTATAATCAACTCCCGATTGATATATTATGGTCTGAGTAGAATCTTTGAGTATAAATGTGCCCTGGTCTACATAGGGCCTTTTGAGCAGCACCCTGTCAGACAGGATATAGAGTTCATTCTGGATAAGAAGCAATGCATCTGTGCTTGACCTCTTTTCAGCTATGCGGTAATAACTGTATTGCATGTTGAGCAGGCCATTAGCAAATGTTTTTTTGGTATAGTTCAGTTCAAGACCAACCTTATTATTTGTCTCATTATAAGAAGACTCCAGGGCACCATTGTACTCATACAAAACTCCCGAATGAAGGCTTTGGAACAACTGGTGGCCCAGCAAGGTGTTAAATGTATTCTGCTGCAGCTTTTCGGGGAATTGCTGCAGGTAATAAAAGGTATAGCCGGAATTTAACGTAAGCAGGTAAGGCAACCTTAAGAACAGGTTTTCATTGGCCCTGAACTGGTTGAAACTGTCGTTGCCGCGTTGTGCTGTACCCAGGATATTTGAATTAAACATTGACCTGCGGGCAGAATCGAGAAAGAAGCCATCCTGAAGCATCAGGTTGTCCGACCGGTTGTTTATTGTAGCTACTGTATACTGCCTGGTTGTATAATCGTAATGCGTATAAGACCAGTTATTATTATCCTTTCTTGTAAAAGACTTATTTATACGGGCCTCAAAATTTTTCTGATCATAACTAAAATCACGGCCTGTGAGTACTTCCCTGCTGTCCCATTTACTCTGATTATAATTCATGGTCAGTGGCAGGAATTTATTCCTGAAAGACAATGAGCCGCCATAAGTTTTGCTGTTGGTTCGTATATCGGTTAGGTTCTCCCTGTTATCATAGCTGTCATCCCAGTTGATGTGGCCGCTCAGGCATATTATTTTCCGGGGAAAGAGTGTGGCCCCTATATGGAGTTTTTGGGTATTGACCACATTGTACAGGTCGGGCGAAACAAGGTAAAGATCCTGTCTTGATTCAGGATAATAACCGCCATCCACATCAACCGTCAGGAAGCTGGGATTCCATATAAAGCTGCTTGTTTTCACGTAAAGCCCGCCGTAATAGTTTGTTTCCGTCAGTTTATTATTGATGCCATAAGTATTAATATCGCCACCTCCGTATAAGCCGCCAAGTTTCAGTTCTCCCGATAGTGCGCTGACATTCCACAAGCCAAGCGATAACAGGCTTTGCTGAGCAAAGCTGACTACCGGCAAGAGCAGAATAAGTGAAGTAAATATTTTTTTCAATTGGCGCATCCCAGTTACTTTAAGCTATAAAAATCTTTTTCATTACAATTTTATATACACATCCACTCTCCTGTTTTTCTGGTCTTCCTCAGCCGATCCGAGCGTTGTTTCAAATGTTCCGACAACTCCGTTTTTCCTGCTGCCCTTTACCTTTATCCTGTTCAGTTTTACTCCTTTTGAAATCAGATAATTCACCGCAGCCTCTGAACGTTTTTCAGCCAGCTGCCTGTTGAATCCTGAGGTTCCCATTGAGAGGGCATGAGCCAGCAAATAAATATCAGCGTTCGGGTTCTGCAGAAGATAATCAACTACTTTATCGAGGGCTTTGACTCCTTCCTTTGTAATTGTTGACCGGCCCTCATCGAAATAAACTGATGAAAACAAAACTGCATTGTCTTTATTGGTGTATATCTTCACTACAACCCTGTTGGCAGGTTGTTCCTTACTGTTGGCTACATACATATAATGTCCGTTAACCAGTCTTTTATTTATAGTTTCTATGACCTCCATCTTATCATTGATGTATATTGTCTGACTGATGATACCCTGTTTCTTTTCCGGAAGCAGTAATCTGAAATAGAGGAAATCGTAGAGGTAGAATTCGCCCTTTGCATTTACAGGAGCTACGTCAATCAGATCGCCTGCTGCGTTAACCACACATACTACATTGCCATCCAGGTAGTTGGCCAGTTGGGAAGTAAGGTCAGTAAGCTTCATACCACCAGCCTCCAGTTTATGCACCACTTCCTGAGCCCCGGCCATAGTAGGGAAACGGTCCATTGCCTTTACTTCAATTGTATCGGGAAATGTGGAAACCACTATTTTACTTGGCTTAGCAGCTCCATCATTTGGTTTCTTATCCGGAGCCCAGGCTTTTTGTACTACCACCCCCTGCGATAAAGTACTATCTGGCGCAATACTGTTTGTGGCAGTTCCGGCAGCTTTATTAGAATCAATCAGGTCCTGCAATGGCACATTACCGGGAAGTTCTTTCACTACAATTTTCCCTTTATAAGCAGCGGTATCGGTCACTTTGTTTACTGCAAGCTGGTCAGTATTGCCTGCAGCATTATCAGATCCTTTATGTATCAATTCCTCCAATGGCACGTTACCGGGCAGTTCTTTCACCACGATCTTTCCTTTATAAGAAGCAGTATCGGTAACTTTATTCTCTGACAGTTGTGCAACAGCCGCAGCTATTGTATCTGTCACTTTTTGATTTAATTCCTTCCTACCCTCATTCTCAGGCAGTGTGGCAACAATAATCTTACCTCTTTGCACTGCAGGTACAGGCTCTGCATTCACCGGTATATTTGCAGGATGACCTGTGGTGTCGGCTAATTGTTTAGAACCAAAATTGAGTGGCCCTGCAGTATCTCTCAGAGTAGTTTCCGCCGCTGGCGCAACATTTGTCAGCCCGGCATGCAGCAAAGAGGTATCGCCCAGGTAATGGGCATCATTCAGCGCATTGTGCACTGTTTCATAAGCATTCTTATCGAACGCATAATTGCCTTTTTTGTTTTTCTGGATCACATAGAGCAGTGAACCATTATTATCCATCACATTTATTCGGCAATCCGGGAAATCCTTTTTAAACCTGAACGTATAATTCTGATCGGGATGCAGATTGGTGAGGAAGAATTTACCTGCTGCATCCGGATGAACAGTAGCCACAGTATTACCCTTCTCGTCCAAAATGTATATCTCCATGACGTGATTCACATCTCCGGGTGTTTTACAGTATATCTGGCCATACAGATGCCTGTAGGTAAGTTCGTCCATCAGCGCTATCCGGTTGGCATCTTTCGAAATGTTGTCCTTAAGCATATACCTGCTCTTGCCCCCATGCGGATTATGACACATAGTACATTCCGCATCTTCAATATCCCTGTGCACCTTTGAAGCAAAAACCAGTGATGGGTTGTGACAGTAAACGCATATCTGCTGCCCTTGCCTGATAAGTAGTTTCGGGTACTTTGATGAATGCTGGTTGTGGCAGTTAAGGCATGCTCCTGCAGCTACCGGGCCATGCACAACCGCATATGTTTTGGCAAAATTGGTATGGCACTTAAAACACAGATCCGGCATAGGCATTATCAGGCGCTTATCGGGTGTGTGGCACTCTTCACACTTTTTCTCCTTATAAGGTTTGTGCACGCACATATCAGGCCTGTTCTTTTTAAGCAATGCTTCCCGCTTTGCCGAAGCTATCTGCCCAAGTGAATCATGCGACAGGTAGTCGTTGTGAAAAATAACCTGATCTACCCCGTCAAAAAAGAAAACAAGAGTCTTATGTGTTTGTTCTACAGTGCAACCAAAGAACAATGTAATCAGTATTATACTTATAGTATAAGCTACACTATTATTTGGCTTTTTCTTCATCTTATCAGTTTAATTCTTCACTGGTGATATCGCTCCGTAAATATTGATTTTGTCGGGCCCGTATTGATTAGATACAATTACCAGGTAGTTGAGCGTATATTTAGGGTCAACATACTTTCTGAAATAATCCAGGTTATCATAATCCACAATAACCTTTGCCGGCAGCCACATGTCGCCGGGGCCTTTGTAGGGCCCTCCGAAATACATGAGCAACTGCCCTTTTTCATTGAACATCTGCGCGTTTTCAAAACCCGCATCTACTACATAAAGAATACCGTCCCTGTCGCAGGCTATGCCTTTGGGTCTTACAAACTGGCCTACACCGGTGCCGTAGCTACCAATAGCCGAGATGAACTTACCCGACCGGTCGAATTTCTTGATTTTAAAATCTCCAAAATCGGTTATGTAAACTATATCCGCAGTAATAAAGATGTTGTACGGCGAGTATAAAAAACCATCATCGCCGGGGCCGTAGTCTCCGGCAAAATAGCGCAACAACTGTTTGGTATGTTTATCATAGATATTAAGCCTGTGGTTGTCCGGATTGGTTACCCACAGTTCATCACCATCAATCATAACATCGGTAGGTTTGAAGTTACCGGTATCTGTAATTTTCCCTGTATAATTTCCCAGGCTGTCGTATAGCACCAGCTCATGCCTGCCCGGATCAGCTACATATAGAAAGTCATTTTTATCAACAAAGCAATTAAGCGGTGACTTTAGCTGCCCGGTGCTTCCCGGTGTGAAATTGCTGTACTTATTGTTTTTGAAATCTATAACTTCAAGCCCTCCTATTCCGGGATCGCATATATACAGCTTGCCATTACTGATGTTCATTCCATATGGCTTTACCATATTCGAAACATCTTCAGCCCCCATAATAAAGGTGGCAAATTTTGTACGCTTGCCCATAAAGTCACTGCCACTTATACTGGTGAGATATTGCAGATGCGCAGTATCGGGCAGCGGCGGGTAAAATATAGCCTCACTCTTTTTTATTTTTGCTTTCTTGTGCATAAAGCTGGCACACGATGTGGCAAAAACAGAAAAGACACCCAGCAGGAATATTACTATAATTGTACTACCTCTTGTATTTCTCATCCGTTTGGTTTTTGCTTTTAGAATTTAAATTTCAGCCTGGCAACCGGGTATTTGTTTAATTCTGTTTAGTTTAATTATTCCCGGCTTTGATTCATTTTTTCTTGTAAAACAGGTGTAAAAGTATCTATGGCTGAGCCTGCAAATAATGACCTTAATCATCAAAAAACATGACATTTTTCATCCATGAAATATAGATGGCGATGTAATATTGTACCGGGAAAAGATCAATTCCGGTAGTTCCTTTAAATGCTCATATAATGAAGATCATATCATTTTTAACAGTCCTTATACCATTGGTTGTTTTAACGACCCAGGCCTCCGTGGCGAGAATACCTGATGGCAAACACATAGCCAGCCATAAAGTAGTTGTTACGGAGGTAATACAGACATCCAACTATACTTATCTGCATGTAAAAGAATCAGATTCATTGAAATGGCTGGCAGTGCCATCTATGCAGGCGCTGGCCGGCGATACTTATTATTACTCGGAAGGCCTGCCGATGCAGCAGTTTGAAAGTAAGGAGCTGCACCGCACTTTTGATTTAGTACTGTTTCTGGGAGGTGTGAGCACCGAACCAATAGGCAGTAAACCCGCGGTTGCCGCTAATCCTCATGGCGGGCAAACAGGTTCGCAGCCTTACACGCGCAAAGCGGCACCAGAAGTGAAAAAGGATATCAAAATAGTCGTTCCGAAAGATTGCATTACCATTGCAGAACTCTTTTCCAGGAAGGATTCTTATGCTGGTAAATCTGTGAAAATAAAAGGCCAGGTAACCAAATTCAGCGCTGAAATCATGAACAAAAACTGGATACACCTGCAGGATGGCACAGAAAATAACGGAAAATTCGATCTTACAATAACTTCGGCAGCTACGGTTAAAAACGGCGATATCGTAACCCTTGAGGGTAAAGTCGTTTTGAATAAGGACTTCGGTTATGGTTACTTATTCGAAGTATTGATTGAAGATGCGGAACTGAAATAAATTACATCCAAAATTAAAACCACATATCTGATACCTGGATTATTCCAGGTATTTTTTTATTCTTTCTTAAAGCAGATGAACTGATTAGTTTGTGGGAATTTCACACCTTGTGGCAACGGTAGTGCAAGAGGCACATGGCGGCTCATTGAAGTAAGTAAGTGCCGGAGCATTAGTGGTATGGTCGTTTTGATAGGTATTGGCATCCTTTGATGTAAAATCGCATTTCATAACAGTATCAATAGTATTGACGGTATAACCTACCGACGTAGTAGTAATACACATATAACAATTTTTGGGCGCACAGGATGCAAACATTACCACAGCAAACAAAAGTACCAGCAGTCTCATATCAACATTATTTTTCTTACTACAATGATACAACAACAATTCTGTTTAAACAAGAAATTGCAAACTTTGGTATTGTCTCAGTTTGAATTTTTATCTGTTGATAGAAGCAAACCTGTAATACGCCACTACCGAAGTCATTATCAGAATCGTAGTAAGCATAGGTAACATTTTATATTCCTTCTTTATCGTGTGGTTAATGATAGCCACTATCATTATCAGGGAATAACCAACTGCTGTGGCAGGTGTAAGAATTGGCGCAATCCCTGTCAGCCAAGGCACAATGATGCCTACGCATCCCAATAGCTCTAGTAAGCCGAGCATACGAATAGGAACCAAATTCCCGTCTGGTTTAATATGTCCGTCAGCAATGTGGCTTTCTCTGCTACCGCTAATTTTACCAACACCAGGCATAATAAAAAAGGCTGCTAAAATACCCTGTAAGACCCACAAAAAAGTGTTCATTAATTTCCTTTGGATTTTAGGAATGACAAAGATAATTGCAAAATTAGTATTGAGAATGAGGAATGCTCAAACTGGGACACTACCCAAACTTTACATCTTCATGGCCTGGATCATCATTATCTATTCACGTAAATCATGACTAGCCTATCAGCGAATCTTTTTATCCTGAATCTATATTTTCCCCTACTGATTTTTACACGAATCTGGCACATTCCCACTTTTTCAAATTCCTGTTATCCTAATCACCCGCCTACTTTTTTAAGGTAAAGCAAAACCGGAAAATGATCACTGTATCCGTTAAGCCAAAAATTTCCAAGCCAGCTCCTGAAAGGTTCACCTTCATGCCCCTTGTGGTGGTCAGTAAGGAAATCTGGCTTATAAATCCCCGCACTGTCATAGCTAAGGTGTGTTGCAGTGGTGGTTAATAGCCCTTTAGAAATAATTACCTGGTCGAATAAATTCCAACTATGGTTAAACAATTCTGTGCCTTCCCCCGTTTTATAAATCGCTTTAAAAGGATCAAAAAGTCCACTATTTCTACTTTCTGACGCGCCCAATACATTTGCAATGCTGCTGTCTGCAGGGTTATCATTAAAATCACCCATTACTATAATCTTAGCAAGTGAATCAGTAATCCGAAGTTTACTGATACACTCTTTTACAACCCCAGCTGCAACCAAGCGTTTAGGCCTGCTTTCAGAGTCGCCATCTGTTCGTGATGGCCAGTGGTTGACGAATATATTTACCGTATCTCCGGCAAGTATACCGCATACATAAAGAATATCCCTTGTATTCATTTTACTTCCTTCTGCTACAGGCATTACCGAATCCAGGATCACATGCAACGACTCAGACTTCAGAGGTATAAAATAACCCGGATTGTAGATCATGGCTACATTAATACCCCTTTCATCATGCCCGCTATACCAAATGTACCTGTAATGGAAACTTGCTATTTCTGGCTGGGCTACCAGATCTTTAAGCACAGTATCATTTTCTACTTCAGCAAGGCCCATTACTGCCACTTGGACATTTTCGCCAATACTCTGAATTACAGTGGCAATGTTGCGGAGCTTCTGCTCATAAATCTTTTGGGTGTAATGGTATTTCCCGGCCGGTGTAAATTCTGTGTCATAAAAAGAAGGGTTGTGAATGGTATCGAAGAAATTTTCGCAGTTGTAGAAAGCTACCAATACCCTGGAGGTAACATTACGTGGCCTGCAGCTGCAAAGAGCCGCAAATGCCGCTAGGATCAGCTGTAATGTTAATTTTCTGGTCTTCATCAAAAATTTCTTTAAGTGCCCAAATGATATGCCCGTTTTTTTAGCTAATTTTCACAAAAATACAATCATATATGTCAACGAAAAGAGCCTTAATTGCAGAACTGCAAATGGAAGCCGCATCATCGCGCAAGATGCTGGAGCGAGTACCAACAGAAAAAAACGACTGGCAGCCACATGAAAAATCAATGAAACTGGGCCGCCTGTCGACCCATGTGGCAGAGTTGCCGGGATGGGTTGCTTTTACTTTAAAAGCCGATGAGCTTGATTTCCTGAAAATGGACTACAAGCCCCTGACAAACCCAACCGCAGAAGAATTGCTGGAGCTTCATGATACAAATGTAAAGAATGCCACCGAAGCGCTGGAAAACGCCACCGACGAAGACTTTGAAAAGATGTGGACGTTGCGCCGGGGCGAGCATATAATATTTACTATGCCCAAGAAGGTAGTTATCCGCTCCATGGCTTACAATCACCTGGTGCATCATCGCGGCCAGCTGAGTGTATACCTGCGCCTGCTGGATGTGCCGGTACCTGGTATGTATGGCCCGAGCTACGACGACCGTCCTGCTGCTGTACCAGTAGCTGATGAGGCTTTAGGAAATTAAAAAACAGAGCCCTCAATAATATGGCCTCAATATTAATACAAAAGCCCTGCCTTAATTTTATGGCAGGGCTTTTATATTAAATAATAAACATTACTTACTTTCCATCCGTACCACCGGCACTATCATTTCCTCAAGCGATATACCCCCATGCTGGAATGTATTCTTATAATAGTTGACAAAATGATTATAGTTATTAGGGTAGCAAAGGAAAATATCGGTCTTGGCAAAAATGAAGGTTGAGCTCACATTGGGCCTTGGCAACCCTGCTAATTTCGGATCCCGGAATGCCAGTACATCCTTTTCATCATATTGCAGGTTGCGACCGTGCTTGTAGCGGAGGTTGGTGGTTGTAGCCCTGTCGCCCACGCACTTGCTCGGGTTTTTCACTTTCACGCTGCCATGGTCGGTGGTTATCATTACCTGAATGCCCTTATCTGCTATTTTTTTCAGCGCCCTGTGCAGTGGTGAGTGCTCAAACCAGCTAACAGCAAGTGAGCGGTAGCTGATCTCATCTCCAGCCAGTTCCTTCAGCACTTCCATCTCTGTGCGGGCATGCGAGAGCATATCCACAAAATTGTAAACAATGACCGTCAGATCATTGGAGAGACAATTATGAATATTATCTTCCATAGTTTTTGCATCATCATTATTGGTGATCTTGATGTACTGGGTTTTCAGTTTATCCAGTTTCAGATGCTTCAGTTGATTCTCCAGGAACACCTTCTCATACAGGTTCTTACCACCCTCCTCATCATCATTCTTCCACTCCAGCGGAAAGTGTGCTTCAATATCTATCGGCAACATGCCGGCAAATATGGCATTGCGGCAATACTGAGTAGCCGTGGGCAGAATACTATAAAACAGATCATCTTCCACAATCCTGAAAGACTCTGTAATAATGGCCTGGAAAGCTTTCCAATGATCAAGCCTCAGATTATCTATCACCACAAGGAAGGTAGGTTTACCCTGTTTCAGGTAGGGCGCCACCTTCTTCTCAAAAACCTTGTGCGACAACAGCGGGCCGGTTGTGCCATTGGTCTTGATCCAGTTGGCATAGTTTTTAGAAATAAACTTAAAAAACTCCTGATTGGCCTCCTGCTTCTGCGACTGCAGAATCTCCATCATTTCCTCGCTGTCGCTTTTGCCCATTTCCAGCTCCCAGTATACCAGTTTCTTATACAGTTCCTTCCATTCTTCATGGTCAGGATTATTGCTTAGCGCCATAAAAAGGTTCCGGAAATCCTGCTGATAAGCCACAGTAGTTTTCTCGGAGATCAGCCGTTTGCCATCCATTATTTTTTTGAGGCTTAGCAACACCTGGTTCGGGTTTACCGGTTTTATGAGGTAGTCGGTTATCTGTGCGCCTATAGCGTCTTCCATTATATATTCCGCTTCATTTTTGGTGATCATCAC
>Ga0364887_10240_pt2 | contig 30512 bp, 25 predicted proteins | sample ExccelJu500001D4_4_FD_206924 | JGI IMG/M metagenome (GOLD analysis project Ga0364887, IMG submission 206924) | Enriched cells from Trout Bog Lake Hypolimnion, Wisconsin, USA - BchlTB.July23.5000.01.D4 | ecosystem: Environmental > Aquatic > Freshwater > Lake > Hypolimnion/Profundal zone | place...
CGTTTCAGATAGATGGCGGAGGTGAGTTGAATTACTTCAATTTTGCGTCAATTTACTTCACAAACACTACGGTACTGAAGGCATTGACTATTATTATGCAACTTGAGATCACCGAAGAATACACACTTATACAATCAAACACCCCATTCATACAGTTATATCCTGTTCTTTACCGTAGGCACCCCATCTTTGCCAAAATATCAGTACAGAAAAGAACTACAATTTTATATAAATTTCATACTATTATATAGTAATGCTCATCAGTAATTTATTTATTGATGAGCATTACTATTTTTATAATTATACTTTATAACTTACAGTTAATCAGCGAGTTTAAAATATTTTACCCAACCTTTTATTGCATTTTCCCGTCTTTTATACTGAAGCGCTTATTTTTTTTAATCATTTTAAAACAAAAACCCCTTTAGTTAAAATCAACAATTTATTTTTATGAGAAAGCCACTTTTATTATTCGTTCTTCTTGCACTTTCCTTTTCTGCAAGGCCCGTTGTGAGCCAAGCTCAGATCACAACAGTAACACTTTCTGTTTACGATGCTATAATCCCATATACCTGCCTGCTGCCGGCTAAAGACAGCGTATTGGTATTCGGGTATACCAGCGGCACATCCACAACAGCCGATACGGTAACGCTGAACCTTAATTTTGATGATGGTTTTGATACTATAGTCAAAGTTGGTTTATCTGCAGGCACAAGTGTATCTTTTTACTCCAATGTTATCCACACTATTACAATGCCGGGCACCTATTCTACCTACGTAACAGCAACAGCCACCGGCGGGGCCACAGCAAGCGCCACAAGCCCGGCAGCTTATGTACTATCAGACTCCTGCTCCACAACTCAGGGTATGATGTACTTTGACCTGAACGGCAATTGCTTAAGAGACCCCGGCGAACCGGGAATGATGTATATGCCCATCCTTATTGTAAATACAGTCTCAGGCGATACTACATTTGCAGGCTGGACCGATGATACAGGCCATTATGCAATAACCCTTTTGCCTGGCAGTTACGAACTGCTCACCAATAATGAGCCCGCGGAAGGTAATATAGTACCCACCTGCCCCTCAAGCGGTGCAACTAGTTTCAGCGTTTTTACATCAGGTACCTATACCTATAATTTTGCTTATCAGTGCGGCACCCCCACCAGTTTTGATATGCGCGCTTCGCTAGCATACACCAGTCTGGTGGCCGGCCATGATGCTGATATGTGGATTGATTGCAGCGACTGGTTCTGGTTTTCGCGTTTTAATTGTACTACTTTAACTTCTACTGTAACGCTTACCATGGATCCCCGTATATCCTATGTATCTTTTATACCAGCCTGGGGCCCTGGCCCGTCTTCTGTAAGCGGCAGCACGCTTACCTGGAATTTAAGCACACTTGATGATACGTATGGTTTATGGGCCGAAATCCATGTGCATTGCAGCTCTACCCTGACTGTTGGCGATACGCTCTGCAATACCCTTTATGCATCGCCAACTTCTCTGACAGATCCTGACCTGGCCAATAATACAGTACACGCCTGTACTCCGGCAGGAGCCGCTTATGACCCCAACGGGAAGGCAGTATCGCCAATGGGAATCGGATCAGCCGGCTACATACCCAACAATACCCCGCTGAGCTATGTAATCCATTTCCAGAATACAGGCACTGCCGCAGCCGAAAGCATTACCGTAGTGGACACGCTTAACAGTAACCTGGATATGAAAACGCTCCATGTGGTAAACGCATCCGCGCCTGTAAATATTTACAGCTCCGGAAACATTGTGAAATTCAGGTTTAATAATATAAATCTGCCCGACAGTACGGTAAGCCCTAATGGCAGCATTGGCGCCATAGAATTTGATGTGATGCCCAAGAGCGGCCTTGCCCCTGGCACCCCTATTCCCAATCGGGCTGGTATCTATTTTGATTACAACCCTGTTGTGATGACCAATACAACACTTAATACCATAGAGCTGACAACAAGTGCGGCGCAATTAGCCACTAAAGCAATGTATGTTTCTGTGTATCCTAATCCGGCCGATGACCATATAGTGGTTATAACAAACGACCATTCTGATTTCACAGTTTCTATGATAGATTTACTTGGAAGGACTATTGAAACCGGCAGCAGTGCCAACGGGACTGCAAAGCTCAATACCAAGGGTGTTACAGAAGGGCTTTACCTGCTAAAGGTAAATGACCTGAAAGGCAATGAGATTACAACGAAAGTTGAGGTAAGTCATTGATTAGTTTCTTAACACAAATCATCCGGATACAGGCAACTATATCCGGGTGATTTTTTTTGTGGATGAGGCTGAGAAGATAAATTCAAAATATCAGAGTTGTAGGCGAACCACATTTATTTCATGCTACAAATAATAGTTAACAACAATTGTTCCTGGTATTTTACTATTGCTTTTTTATCGCCCCACTTATAGACCTGCTCACCAACAGCACCAATATGCCGGTGCTGATGACCAAAGCAGCCCAAACAGGCCAGCCGGGTATTGCGGGCAGAACAAGGCCCTGCTTAAGTACTAATACAGATGCTGCTACCTGACCGGCGATGGTGACAATCAATGCAGCTATAACTGTGCCCAAAACCATGGGCAGGAAGCGGCCTGTCATAAACCGGCTGAGGTAGTGAGGGCTGTAGCCTATCTGCAGCAGCAGGGTGAGCGAGTGCTGGGCGCGGGCAATGGTGAGCTCTATGAAGAGAATGAATACAAGGGTGCCTATACCCATGAGCAAGAGGGCCAGTATGCCAGTCGCGCTGGTTACCACCTCAACTATTGCGCGGATCTTGCTCCAGCGCATGTTCTGCGAGTTGGTAGTGTAATCGTGCTTCTCCAGGTAGTTGCCAAACTGTACATCAGACGGGTCTTTAGCTTTGAGTATGATTTGCGAAGTAGACAATTTATCGCCGGGCTTACCAAATTTCTTGTTGCCGTAATCTATAAACGCCTGAGGGGCCAGTACAGAGCCTATTCGATCTGAGAACCCAACTACCCGGGCTATAAAGGTTTCGGTATTATCGCCGCTGCCCACCTTCATGGTTAGTGCGATGTTTTTTACAGATGTTTCGGACAACTGGGGCAAGCCCTGGCTGGGTGCGAATACATAATTGTAAATATCGAGAAACTGTGAGGAGACAATTATGGGCAGGTTGCGGTTGCCCGGTTCCCAGGCCCACTCGGCCGGCATATTGTCGAGAAACTTATCGGGTACAGCTTCCAGCACCATATCGGTAGCGAATGCCAGCCTGCCGCCAAGAGTAGCATATATCGGGAAGTGGTTAGAGCTGATAACGCCCACATCCTGCACCTGCGGGGCCAGTTTCAGGGAGTCAATCTCCATTTGTGAGAAAATAGTTGCATTGGCCACACCCATATTCTGCTCCGTAACCCGCTTGCCAATGATCATAAAAGTGCTGCCGAGGGTGTCGTTCTGCTTTTTGCCATATAGCAGTTCATTGAAATTGGACCATATCATTACCGATAGCAGCAATAATGTGGTGCCAATAAACAATGCCGCGAGCGCGGCCCATAACCTGGACCTGTGGCTGGTGCGCAACAGCAGTTTCTTCAGCATATTTTTTTGCAGGTCGTTGCTCACAGCATTATGGTTTTGGTATAAGGGAAAAAGTTGTTTTCATCGAGGTCGGCAAGTATCATACCTGCTTTGCGCTCTTTTACCACCTCTGCTACAAGTGCAATTGCTTTGGCGGTATTGGCATGATCGAGGTGGCTGAAGGGTTCATCCATCAGCAGCCAGGCAAAGGGCTGCAGTAGTGCCCTGATTATAGCCACACGCTGCTGCTCGCCATATGACATGGTAGCTGCCAGGGAGTTCTTTTTTTCTTTGAGGCCCAGACGATCGAGCCATTCCTGCGCCTGCTCTGTAGTAACTGTATTTGTGAGCCTGCGCTTAATTTCAATGTTCTCAAGAGCAGTGAGCTCAGGGAAGAGCCGCATATCCTGAAAAATAACACTAAGTCCGTTGGTACGGAGGCCAGCTACTGTTTCCTTATCTGTAGCTGTGAAATTGATACCGGCCCAGTTCACCTCACCTTCATAATCCCTACGCAGGCCATAAAGTATGTGTATGAGCGTCGTTTTTCCGGTACCTGAAGGCGCCTGGACAAACACATATTCACCCTGATTGAGTGTCAGATTTGATTTCCAGATACCACTCTGATAAGTATTCACTTTTTCGCGCAATGGCACTGGTATAACTCCCTTTAAGGATAACTGCATATTCGCTTTATGAACAAGGCACAAAATTAATGCCAATAGTCGTATCACAAACTTAATGCCGTTTCCGGCTATGTTTTGTCATTACTGCCAAAATAGGTGATAACCCGCAGGAAATTCGCTGAGTTTTAACAATTGGCATATCCGGCCGCTTCAAACCGCTTATTTTTGACTATCGGAAGTCATTTTTCGGGAAACGAATTTTCCCAGTTTCATAAAGGGCCGTTCATAAAAACGATATAAAATAAATGACAATACTATGGTGCAGCCGAAACTGGTACATAAACTTGCCAGATGAGCTTGGATAGAAAAGCTCCTGAACAAACGGGGAAATATATAGGCAACAATGGGGTGCAGCAGGTATAATGAATAACTGATTTCGCCCAACGTGCCGAAAATAAAGTGCAACGGCCCTGGCAACCTTACGGCAATTTTATAAACCGAAAAACTGAGCAAAAGGCAGATTAAGCAAAACACAATCCTGTTGATACCGGAAACCAATGCCATGGTATCGCCCGATGCGGGGTAATATACGAAGGTAAATATGCTTAATAAGATTAATAGCAATGTAAAATAAAGCGGAATAACCAGCTTTTTGGTAAAATAGGCGATCAGGTACCCTCCAAGAAATAACTGCACCTGATTGAGCGGATTTAAAAATTGCACCCAATAATCCGAAAGGGGTTTGGCGCTGTTCATGACCCGGAAAGTAAACCATAGAAAGATGAGCAATAACCCGCCGGACAAAGCTGCAAACAATGGTTTTGACCATTTGGAAAGGAAAATGAATACGGGAAAAAAGAGGTAAAACACCAGTTCATTGCCTATAGACCACGCACCATAGCACAGAGTATCGGCCCAGTGATAAACGCTGAAAAGGCCTGTATAATTCAGTATTTTTGTTTCCAGCGAAAAATCCTCTTTCTTGATTATAATTGAGGCTACGCTGAGCAGCCACAGCAATGGATAAATGCGAAAAAACCGGGCTGAAAAGTATTTGATCAGGCCGGTTCTTGAGGGGCTGCCTATCTGTTCATTATAAACATGGTAGAGTGTAATGCCACTGAGTATATAAAAAACAACAACTCCGTATATGCCCGTCCTGCCCAGAAAGCTGGCTGAACCGGGTGGAGAAGTGTTCCACATAACATAATGGTAAATCATGATACCCAATGCAGAAAGCCCTCTCAGGTAGTCGAGAGAGGCCAGCCGGTGTTTGGGATTGGGTTCTGAGGAGATCAAATACGTTCTGTTTGGTTCACCCGGCTAAACTATAAATATTATAAGCAAAGAGCAAAAAAATAAAAACTACCCGGGATTATACTCCTGGTAAAATGGTACTGATTACTACATATCATCCGCAATCACTACTTTAGCGGTCCAAATTGATAAGAATGAAATTGCTTGAAAATAAAGTGGCTCTGGTAACCGGGGCCAGCAGGGGTATAGGTGAAGCCGTAGCGCTGAAGTTTGCCGAACAGGGTGCATCTGTTGCTTTTACCTATCTTTCATCGGTTGAAAAGGCTACTGCACTCGAAGTGCGCCTCACAGCAATGGGCGTTAAGGCCAAAGGCTATAAAAGTGATGCCGGCGATTTTAAAGCCGCCGAACAGCTGATTGCTGATGTGCTGAAGGATTTTGGCACAATAGATATTTGTGTGAACAATGCGGGTATCAGTAAAGATAATCTGCTGCTGCGCCTTACACCCGAACAGTGGGATGATGTGATACAGGCCAACCTGAAAAGCGTGTATAACCTTACAAAGCAGGTAATGCGCCCCATGATGAAGGCACGCTCGGGCAGTATCATCAATATGAGTTCTGTAGTAGGTATGAAGGGCAACGGAGGGCAGAGCGCCTATGCGGCCAGTAAGGCGGGAATAATAGGATTTACCAAAAGTATTGCCCAGGAAATTGGCAGCCGCAACATCCGCTGCAATGCCATAGCACCCGGATTTATAGAAACCGACATGACCCACTACCTCAAAGATGATGGCGCCGAAAAATGGTTTGAAAAAATTCCGCTGGGCCGTTTCGGCAAAACAGAAGATGTGGCAAATGCGGCCTTATACCTGGCAAGTGATATGAGCTTGTATGTAACCGGGCAGGTACTGAGTGTATGCGGGGGGATGAATATGTAATCTAATGTGCAATTGTAGGAATGTGCAAAATGGAATGGCTTAATGACTGAATTGCTCAATGACTCAATGGCTTGATGATTGAATGCAATTATATATTAATTGGATTGGTAAGGAATTTGCTAAAATAGAACCACTTATATACCTAACTTCAGTTTTAAACGATTATTGAATTAATTTTACACTCTAAATAAAATTTTTAATGCAGAAAATACATGCAGCTATTACTGCTGTTGGGGGATATGTTCCGGAGTACAGATTGACAAATGCGGAGCTGATGACAATGATGGATACTACCGATGAATGGATCCAGTCGAGAACAGGAATTAAGGAACGCAGGATACTGAAGGGCGAAGGTAAGGGCAGCAGTGATATGGCAGTAGAGGCAGTGAAAAATCTGCTGGAAAGAAGGGGTATAGACCCTAAGGAAATAGAACTGGTTATTTGTGCTACTACTACGCCCGATATGCAATTTCCGGCTACAGCCAATGTAATATGTGATAAGGCCGGCATGACCAATGCCTGGGGTTATGATGTGAGCGCAGCCTGCAGTGGTTTTATTTTTGCTTTAACTATCGGCTCCCAGTTTATTGAAACCGGCAGGCATAAGAAGGTAGTAGTGATTGGTGTGGATAAAATGAGCTCCATAATGGATTACAGCGACCGCAAAACGGCCATTATTTTCGGAGATGGCGCCGGGGCTGTTTTACTTGAGCCAAATACAGAAGGATATGGACTGATTGATTCTATATTGCGCACAGATGGCAGCGGCCGTGTTTTTCTGCACCAGAAGGCTGGAGGATCGGTAAAACCTGCCAGCCTGGAAACGGTGATGAATAAAGAACATTATGTGTACCAGGAAGGACAGGCTGTTTTTAAATTCGCCGTTAAGAATATGGCCGATGTTTCGGCTGAAATAATGGAACGCAATAACCTTACTGCCGATTCGGTCAATTGGCTGGTGCCACACCAGGCCAATATGCGCATCATTACTGCCACGGCAGATCGTATGAAACTACCACCGGAAAAAGTGATGATCAACATTGAAAAATATGGCAATACCACCAATGGCACGTTACCGCTTTGCCTCTGGGAATGGCAGGATAAGCTGCACAAAGGCGACAATGTGATACTTGCTGCATTTGGCGGTGGATTTACATGGGGATCTACTTATCTTAAGTGGGCTTATGATGGTAACAAGGTTAAAAGTTGATAATCGGGCTTTATAAAAACCACTGATTATTCTGATCATTATTTCTTAATTTTGCAGGAACAACAAATTTTAATATGAAACAACAAGCAAACATTATACTCGCTGTATTTTTAGTATTACTGGCTGCATCAGCACGTATTTTTAATGCCTCTTTACATATTCCCAACATGGTTCCGATTGCTGCTATTGGCCTGTTCAGTGGCGCAATTATTAAAGACAAACGCAGCATCGCATTCCTTATTCCTCTTCTCGGCCAGTTTCTCGGTGATGTTTACTTCCAGTTATTTACTAAAATACCCGGTTTCTACAGCCTCCCCGGAATGCTGTTTAATTATGGAGCCCTCATTGGCGCTACTGCATTGGGTATGACCATGAAGCAGCCTAAACCATTGGCTACACTGGGTTATCTGCTGGGAGCGTCAAGCCTGTTCTACCTGATATCCAATTTTGGTTATTTCGTTCAGGGTTGGAACGGATATTCTTTTGCAGCATTAGGAAAGACTTATATTGATGCGATTCCATTTTATAAGTTTACGCTTCTGGGCGATCTGGCTGGCGGTATAGTATTGTTTGGCAGCTATTTTATTGCTCAGGCTATGATGGAAAAGAAGGCAGTAAAACTCAGGGCGTAAGTATTTATGTCCTGTCTTTTCAGTTTCCTGAAATCAGCAAAGAAAATTATCCTATTTACGCTGTTGATTTATATTCCTGTATTGTTGACCTTCGGGAAATCATCCTCAAAGAGGTATTATAAGAGCGATGCTACTTTGATCGAAGCCTATACCCAACGCACGCTGCCAGGGAGAAAAGAGAGTAAAATACGCTCTGCAATTCATATTATTATTGTATGGCACAATAAAGCTTATCCGAAACAATTCTTCTGGGTAGACAATACCGGTGCAATGAACTGTAATTTTGGTAAAGTACATAAAACGCATCAGAATACAGGCCGGTTTGCGCACAATGATATTGAATATGTACGCGAAGGAATCAGCCTTGAAAATATTAAACCCGGAGATACACTTGATATAACAACCCTTGAGGGAAATAATACGGCTATACCCGATAATTTGCCTGGCACAAATAAAAACACATTGTTGTATTACCAGCAAAATGAAAAAAAACTGTTCGCAATTAAAGTAGACAGTCTCGCCAGGAAGCATGATATTATCATGCCATAAAATAGAATTATTTCTACATCCGCTCAAACAAACATCTTAATTAAGGAGATTTGTGTTTTAATTAGGTATTCTTTACACCAGCCAACAATATTAAATAGTTAACTTTGGCTTATTGGTTTATTATCTCTGTGGATTTATTTGTATCAGTGGATTGTGGATTTTCAAAAAAAATATTACAAAAATTAAATTTAGTATGAAGCGATTGTTTTTGTTCTCCCTGGCTGTTTTGACTGTTTTTTTAGCGACAGCACAGATACCTTTTACCGGTGAACATGTGAAGATGAGTGATGTGATTGAGTATTATAATACCAATATCAAGCCCTCCAGAAATACCAATAACGACCCTGACCACAAAAAGACCGGACTGGCTGGTGTAAAATTTCCGGAGCGGCTGGAAAACAAAGATTACCAGTTCGACAGGTGGAAATGGTACTGGCAGCAGCACCTTGATGCCGATGGCTACCTGGTTTCTCCGGCAAAAACATTCAACTCGTGGATGGCTTATCAGGCAAATATGGCTGCTGCAAAAACAACAACCACCAGCGGAGCAAACTGGACATTTCAGGGCGATGACTCATCAGGCTCTGGAGGATCGGGTGTGGGGCGTATTAATGTTATTGCCTTCCACCCTACTATTTCTAACACCTATTGGATAGGTTCAGCCGGTGGCGGTGCCTGGAAAACAACCAATAACGGTGCTACATGGACAAATATGACCAGTTCGCTGGCCCTCCTTAGTGTTACGGATATTAAATACAATCCTAAGAATCCGAATACAATGTACATGTGCACCGGCGACAGAGACGGATCTGATTATTCAAGTATAGGCGTATTGAAGACTGTAAACGGAGGTACTACCTGGACAACTACAGGAATTATCTATACCGAAGACCAGTTTCATTTTGCCAATGCGATACTCCTAAACCCGACAGATACCAATTCGCTGATATATGCGTCTGATCAGGGTATTTACCGCTCGTATAACGGGGGAACCACATGGACAAGTGCAGTGGCAACCGGAAATTTCTTGCAACTTTTATACCATCCCACCGATACTAATATTGTTTACGCTACTACCCGTTCCAAAATATACAGATCGGCAAATGGAGGTAATACCTGGACAGTAGTAGCCAGCCTGTCCGGGGCAGACAGAATAACTCTTGCTGTTACTCCGGCAAACAGAGCAATTGTAAAAGCTATAGTTTCTGAATCCTCTGATGACGGCCTGATGGGTATATGGAATTCAACTGATACCGGACATACCTTTACTCAGATATTTACCCCTGCAGCTTGCGGCGGAGGCAGCGATAACCTCCTTTCTTTCAATGCCGATGGTACCGGATGTGGCGGCCAGGGTTTTTATGACCTGCCTATTGCCATAGACCCTGCAAATGCCAATAATGTATTCTGTGGCGGTGTAAATGGCTGGCGCTCAACCAACGGAGGTGTTTCCTGGCAGATTATGAACCAGTGGGATAGTACGCTTACAGGAGTAGTAGCCATACATGCCGATAAACATTTCATGGCAATTCATCCGCTTGTTCCCGGCAGGTTTTTCGAAACAAACGACGGCGGTATCTACTGGTCTGATAATCCTACTGCAACCGGCATATGGAATAATGTAACCAATGGCATGGGTATTACAGAATTCTACAGGGTTGCAGTAACCAGCGTAGCTACCTATGAAATAGCCGGTGCTCAGGACGTAGGCACAAAATATGTGCAGGGTGCAATTCAGGTTGATGCTGATGGCGGCGATGGTATGGAGTGCCAGATGGACCCGGTTGATAATACAATATTTTATGCCTCATCTGAGTATGGCTCTATAGATCAGCTAAGCACCACCGCTGGCTGGCTAAGTAATATTTCGGGCAACATACCCGGTACTCCATCAGGCGGCTGGGTTACGCCTTTTATTATTGAACCCACATGCCACACCTGCATTGTAGCTGGTTATCAGGATGTTTACCGGTCAACAGATGAAGGAACAACCTGGACTGATATTTCCGGAGCTCTTACCTCACCTACCGGCGATCTGCTGAGGGTAGTAACTACCAAGGCTGATTCTAATACATTTTATGCTGCCGACGATGGTTCGAATACTCTTTTTTATACGCATAACATGGGTGCGACTTCATGGAATACCCTTACTGCTCCCTATGCCGGTCAGAATATTTCGGATGTGATAATTGACCCACGCAACAGCAAGCAGATATATGTAGCATTCAGCGGCTATACCTCTACCGGCAGCCCGCAGATTATTTCTTATAATGAAACTGCTGCAAGCTGGGCGGCATATAATACAGGCCTGCCCGATGTGCCGGTAGATTGTATACAGATGGATTACCAGAACAGAACCATGTATGTAGGCACAGAGGTAGGTGTATTTTACAGAGATTCAACCATGAGCAGCTGGCAGCTATTTAATACAGGTATGCCTACAGTAGGCGTATATGATCTGCAGATAGATTATGGCACTGGAAAAATATGGGCTGCTACCTTTGGCAGAAGCCTGTGGTCATCGGCACGCCATGTACCTGGCCGCACAGGCGTAAACAATGTTCAGGCCACAGCTCAGGATATTGCAGTAAAGCCTAACCCGAGCCGGGGTAATTTTACAGTAATTTTAAATAACCCCTTACCTGGCCAGAATTTAGAATTAAAGATCATAGATAATACCGGAAAAGTGGTTTGGACTGAAAGCAATAATTCAAAAAATGCATCTATCCTTGTTAATACTTCCAGGCTTTCAGCCGGAGATTATATTCTTGAAGTTACAGGTGATTCCGGACTGATAGGCATGGAAAAGATTGTAGTTTACTAATATGATTTACCATTTGAATGATGCAGTAAAGCCAGTGGGAAAATATCCTCCTGGCTTTACTGTTTACTATCCTGAAATTGTTCAGAATTACTCCAATCAACCCGGTTTTGACAAAATTTTTATCCAATCCATTACCGTCTTTTGCTCAAACACCATTTGATTTATCTTTGAAAAAACTTTTCAGACCTTATCCGCGGCAGGGGCAGTAAGGATATACATTTGAATCAGATCAACATAATCTCCGTTCAATTGTTTTATTGCCCTTATGTGTCTGCCCTCTTCCTGAAACCCAAGTTTTTTGTATAACTCTATTGCTCTGAGATTAGTAGCCATTACATTCAGGAAAACTTTTTCGATATGCTGATTGTCTTTGGCCCATCTTATGAGTGATTCCACCAGCATCCTGCCAATACCCATACCTTGAAAACCAGAACGTACACTTACTCCAAACTCTCCGGTATGTGCATTTTTGCGTTTGGTTTTTGGGGCAAAATCAAGAAGCCCCACAATTTCTTCTTCTTTAGCTGCAACAAGTATCAATTTATCAGGGTTTTGCAATGAATCTTCGATCCATTGCTTTTCCTGCTCCGGGGTAACAGTAAATTCCTCAGATGTTGTTAATACCTGATCGGTAGAATTGAATAATGCCTTTGCAAAAGTTAGTATTTCTTCAGCATCTCCCACTTTAGGTTTTCGCAATATTAAATCAATTCCGTTTCTGGTAAACCGAAAGTCCATTGCTGTAGTTTATGTCAAATATATGCAAATAATTTTCAGCTTTACGAGGCAATTCATACTGCTGACACACCCGCTGCTGAAGAAATCATTAAGAGAATAAAAATCATTTTTGATAAATCTCACGGAAATCTTACTATTGAATTTAAATTTGACAAAATTCCAGCATGCTCAATTTAGAACTTTTAAATACCATAAATGCTTTCATTGATACAGACGGCAAACTAAATTATGATGAGCTCTCAGATAACCTGGACATTCTGGAAAAAGTAAATTTAAAAATACATAACATCCTTATTACAACCCGGATGCAAAAAATAATGAAGGAATTTGGTGAAAAGGAGTCAGACATTTATGTTGTTACATTCCCAAAATCTGGCACCACATTAATGCAAATGATCTTATACCAGATGACTACTGATGGCAATATGGATTTCAGACATTTGTATGATGTATCTCCCTGGTGCAGACACTCGGCTTTTAATAATGTGGAAATGCGGAGCTTTGGTGACCGCAGAATTATCAAAACGCACGATGAATATGAATTGCTCCAAAATATTCGGAAGGGAAAATTCATTTTTGTTATCCGCGATTGTCTCGATGTAATATCCTCCCTTCACGAAATGCTGAAAGACTACACCAATTCTTCAGTCGATATTGTAGAATTGGGAAATCGAAAGATGAAAGAATGGATGGAATACAATTCTAAATGGGTGCAAAATAAAAACAACCTGCCCATATTGTTTATTTATTACGAGGATTTGGTTGCCGATAAAAGAACAGCAATTGAAACAATTGCAAAATTTATCGAAGTGGATATTGATGAAGATATACTGGGCAGGTCCTTAGAAAGGACATCTTTTGAATTCATGAAAAAACATGAAGCAAAGTTTGGGGAACAACCAGAGAAATGGAAAGTATATGATAACTTTATCCGTAAGGGAAAAGTGGGTGAGGGGCAAAGTAAGTTCGAGGCAGAACAATTGCTTGGCTTTAGAACTTTACTGCAGGAATATGAAAGCAAAAACAGCCTGATTCAAAGATATCTTTAATTTAAACTTCCCAAAACAAAGATAGAAATCTACTAAGATTAACCGGCCTGTGGTTCAGCCTTTAGATTTGCTTTTGCAAATAACCTCCTGAAGCTTGTAATTTCCGGATTTTATACCGGCCAGTTATTCAGGTTGAGCCTAACTAGCTTTATTCGGAGCAGTATTAATTTGCTTTTCAGGCTTAAACAGAAACAAAAACGCGAGTACCAAAACAGGTGTAAAAAATAAAGATAATAATAATACCCCCCAGAAACCAATTCTGGTCTGCTTTCCATAAAGTGCGCAAATGAAAGCAAGCAATACATAAGCAATACCCAAGATCATATTTACTATGTTTAATTGTTACCGAATTATTTTAATACAAGCAATATTAGAAACGAATTCTCCATTCAAGGCATTTTCAACTCAAACCATCCAAAGAAAAAAACCACAAAATATTTTGAATGCAATATACTCATATAATTATCAGAAAAAAATTTTTATCAGGTTTGGTATTTTTTATTCTATATTGCACATGAATACTAACCAAACAAAAAGGAGGGAATAGCTCCTTATATTTATTACCTCGAGCTGATTTATGAACATAAAACTACTTTTAAATTTTATAAAGCGCGAGTCCGGGAATAAAACCTACAAAACTATCCTGATAATGTCGGTTATTTCCGGGCTTTCAAATTCATTATTATTATCAGTAATTAATTCCTCCACCAGCAAAGTAGTACATGGCGAATATAACTACAGATTGATTATCATCTTCTCTATTATTTTTTTAATCTATTTAATAACTAAATACAGATCGCTTAAAACTACTGCCTACCTTGCCGAGGATATTGTGTATGGGGTAAGGGAGCGAATTGTGAAATACATTACAGATACAGAACTGGTTGAATTTGAAGACCTTGGCAGGGCAGAAATTTATTCCAGGCTTACAACCGATACTACCCAGATCAGTAATTCTGCTCCGCTCATAGTGATAGGTATTCAGTCTACATTATTAGTAATTTTTGCATTAATTTATCTTTGTTTTTTAAATACCATTGCTTGCCTGGTTACAATTGTTGCCTTATCCATAGGTATTTCTAATTATTTTATTAATGGCAATAAAGTGCAAGGCGATATTAAAAATGTAAACATTATTGAAACCAGTTATTTTGAAAAAATAAACGAATTAACCGGTGGCTTCAAGGAAATAAAAATAAACCAGCAAAAGAAATTCGACCTTTTTTACGGTAAAATTCAGGATATTTCAATTAAATATAAGGTTTCCAGAAAATCACTTACAGATAAACTCGCTTTCTATTTTGTTTTTGCCCAGACATTCTTTTATATATTACTTGGCGCTATAGTTTTTATTATACCGGTATTTGATAATGACTTATTAATCAATATAGCTAAAGTAACTTCAACTATTATTTTTGTAATTATGCCCCTGGGGGAGGCTACTAATACCATCGACAGTATTAACAAGGCTTCAGTTGCAATAACTAGCCTGAATGAACTTGAAAACCGGTTGGAAGCAAAATCCTCCTCCAATCATACTGATCCTGTATTGGAAGGCATTTTCGACAAATTTGAACATATTGAATTCAATAATTTACTATTTGGTTATAAAGATAAAACAGGGATAAACCAATTCTCAGTAGGCCCAATCAATTTTGAAGTAAATAAAGGGGAAATAATTTTTGTAATTGGTGGTAATGGCAGTGGCAAGTCTACCTTATTAAAATTGATTACCGGGCTTTACAACCCAGACGAAGGTAGCATTTCGGTGGATGGAGTTGAAATAAACAAACAAAATATAGAAGAATACAGAAATTCATTTGGTGTGATTTTCTCTGATTTTTTCCTCTTTTCAGAACTATATGGAATCAAAAATCCTGAAAGTTCAAAAGTGCTCGGCCTTATACGCCAGATGGAATTGACAGAAAAAACCGGATTTAAAGACAATTCCTTTACCAATCTGAACCTTTCGACTGGACAGAGGAAAAGACTGGCTATGATTTCAGTTATTTTAGAGAATAAAAATATATTAGTGTTTGATGAATGGGCAGCAGACCAGGACCCGGAATTCAGAAAATATTTTTACGACATATTGATTCATGATTTCATTAAACAAGGTAAAACAATCATTGCCATTACCCATGATGATTTTTATTTTGATAAGGCAGACAGGATTTATAAAATGGATTTCGGGAAATTCAAAGAACATAAAATCTAATTAAATAGTTTAAACTATAAAATAATTACAGTGAGCCAAAAAAAGATCAATATTTTGATTACTTTACTGTTTATTCTTTTATTTTTTGTGGTTTTTTCTAATCGCATTGTAATGATAAACGGACCTGCTAAGGTGGCAGTTATCTTCAAACCTTTTTCCGGGGGCGTAGATGTTGATCATGTATATAGGGAAGGTATTTATCTTATCTGGCCCTGGAATACAGCTTATCAATTCAATATCAGGCAACAACTGGTTGATACAACCATCAAAATTTTAATGGAAAATGGCGTAACTACCAATGTTCAGATCAATTACCGGTTTTGGCCTTTGCCCGATAGTTTGCCGGTTATTTTCAGAAAATATGGCGTTAAGTATCCCAATATAATTGTGCAGCCCGAGGTGGAATCTGCTGTCAGGATCGTAATATCTGATCTGACGCCAGAGCAACTGTATGACATGCATTTTGACACAATAAGGAGGCAGATTCTCTGGCATGCACAAAAGAACCTGAAATTGGCAAATGTCAATTTAGAAGACCTCGTTATTTTAAAAATTGAACTTCCTAAACGGGTAGTAGAAGCTATAGAAAGTAAATTGCAGCAGGAACAGCTGGTTAAGGAATATGACTTTAAAGATTCGGTAGCCGAGCGGCAGAAGCGGATTAGAATAGTAGAAGCATCTGCAATCAAAATGGCAGAAGATACCATCAACAAAGGTCTGACTCCTGAATACCTGCAGTTACGGCAAATTGAGGCGTTCGAGAAATTATCACTGTCCAACAATTCAAAAACTATAATTGTGCCCAGATCCAGTACGCCCGTTATGTTTAATGGCCAATAGCAGGGGGCTTATATTCACTGCCTTTTCTTAATACCGCTCTGATCAGCCTCAAAGGAGCTAATTCTTATTCAGTATTGTTTTTATTGCACCTTCCAGTTCAGGATATTGAAAAGTAAAACCTGCATCAATGATCTTATGTGCGCTTACGGTGCAGCTTTTGAGAATTTCCACACTCATTTCGCCCAGTAATATTTTGAGTAAAGCAGAGGGTACATGAAACGGAATCCTGGCACCTCCCTTTACTTTGGCAAGCGTATGCATCAACTGCCAGAGAGAATTGAAATGAGGAGCAACAGCATTATAGATGCCATGGACCTTTTCATTTTCAAGAGCAAAAACGATCATCCTTGCCAGGTCATCTACTTCAATCCAGCTCATTATCTGCCCGCCCGAACCCAGAATGGGCATAACCCCCATGGATATGGGCTGCATAAATTTGGGGAAGGCGCCGCTTTCTTTACCCAGTACTATGCCAAACCGGAGTATAACTGTTCGTGCGAATGAAGCTGCTTTAAAAGATTGTTCTTCCCATAGCCTGCATGTATTACCCAGGAAGTCGTTGTAAGCGGTGGCATCTTCAGTAAAAGGTTTCCTGCCATTGTCCGGCCCGTAAAATCCGGTGGCTGAGGCAGCAATAAAGGTTGTGCAATTCCTTGCATGTGCCTTTAATTGCCCAACAATAAATTCAGTGCCTTTTACCCTGCTGTTGGTTATCTCCAGTTTGCGCTTTGGCTTCCATCTTTTATCGGCTATACCCGCGCCGGCCAGGTGCACCATGGCATCCAGGCCTTTCAATGCATCTTCGTCTATCGCCGCGCTTTTAGGGTCCCAGCTGGCATAGGCAACCTGGTTTTCAGAGGATTTCTTCAGAGAGCCGGTTGTGAAGATAATAACCTTGTATCCTTTTTCTGTAAGCAATTTAATCAGATGCTGCCCTACAAATCCTGTTCCACCGGTAATACCTATAGTTTCCATAATTAATATTCACTCAAAATTATTAATATAATCGGGTAAAAAGCAGTTGTGGTTAGGGTTTAACATTAATTTTTATATTCCATACAATATTCAGAGCACATACTACGTTTTTTTAAAAAACCAATTCTGTAAATGAACAAAACTTTACACAAGAAACTTACTGCATCACACATTTATGGGCATACTAAAACAATAACCTACCCAGGTGGTGAAGACATGCTGGCAGGTCTGGCCAACGAAATGTTCCTGCTGCGCCAGGCAGCCAAAGACCTGCTTCAGCCGCGTTCTGAAGCCGTAGCCGGGATACTGAATCTGGCACGGACAATTTGAAGTGCAACGAATAGAGGCTATATGGATGAGGATAGAATAGTGAACAGGTTTCTGTTCGCTATTCGTTGTTTTGAGTATTTTGCTGCACCTTCCATTCACTCCTGTGCTTCCTCAGCGGATGCTCTTTCGATTTATTGAAGATCATCATGCCATTCTCCCGGCCGGCACGTTTGGCCCGCTGCTCATCGGGCGGCAGATTTTTTTCATCCCGGCATTCTTCGCTGCAACAGCCTTCAAATTTAGCCGCACATTCTTCGCATTGTATAAAGAGCAGGTGGCAGCCGTCGTTAAGGCAGTTGGTATGGGTGTCGCAGGGCTTGCCGCAAATATGGCATTCCGCAATTACATCTTCGGTTATGCGCTCGCCCATGCGCTCATCAAAAACGAAATTCTTGCCTTTGAATTTCAAGGACAGGTTTTCTTCCTTTGCCTTGCGGGCATACTCAATAATACCCCCCTCTACATGAAATACATTCTTAAAACCATTGTGAAGCATCCAGGCGCTGGCCTTCTCACAGCGTATGCCGCCGGTGCAATACATGATAATGTTCTTATCCTTCTTATCCTTCAGCATATCTACCGCCATTGGCAACTGGTCGCGAAAGGTATCGGATGGGACTTCAATTGCGTTTTCGAAATGGCCCACCTCATATTCGTAGTGGTTGCGCATATCCACAATTATAGTTTCCGGCTGCGCCGAAAGCTCGTTGTATTCCCTGGCCTTCAGGTATTTCCCTGTTTTAGCCGGGTCGAAAACCGGGTCATCAATACCATCGGCTACTATCTTTGCCCGCACCTTCAACCGCAGCGCCCAAAACGATTTGCCATCATCTTCCAAAGCGATATTCATCCTTATGCCATTCAGTTCAGGTGCCGATTGGTAAAGGGCAGCTTTGAAAGCCTCGTAGTTACCAGCTGGCACACTCACCTGACCATTAATACCCTCATTCGCCACATATATGCGCCCGAAGACTTTTAGCGCTGTAAAGGCGATATATAACTGGTTGCGGAAAGCTGTAGGATCAGCGATGTGGAAATACTTATAAAAGGAAACTGTAGTCCGCGGCTCGGTTTCGGCCAGCATCAATTGCTTCAGTTCCTCATTATTTACGCGGTTGTGTAGCACTGGCATGGTGTACCTTCTTTGTTTTTTGAGAAAGTGCAAAGATAGGTAATCTGTATGATAGCTATAACTCAATGTGTATAGCAATTTTTACTATTGAATTAAATATTTAAATTTCTCCTTCTGCCGTTTTACTGTTTAAACCTCCCAGCCGGTTATATTTGCACATCATGCCCGAAAATCAGAAACAAATATTCCTGACCAACTCCCCCACCCGCTGGCAGCGGTTTAAATGGTCATTCCGTATTCTCCTGCTAGTAATTATACTGGCGCTCACAATTCTTGGTTTTGCAATTATAAAGGCGGTTTTCTCGCCCGATATGCCCCAACTGAGATCCGATAACAGCCAATACAAGGCAATACTGGATAATGGTAAAAACGCAGCTATAAAAGCCATCAATAAAAAATACGAAGGCTTCGGTAAATATATCATGGGCAAAACATCCCAGCTCAAACACATCAGGTATGTAACCAAGGCCGACAGTTTGCACGCTATGAGCGCCCCGGTAAGGGCCGCCTTTTATGATGCCAGCGATGAGCAGGCTTACTTTTCACTCAAAAACAACATAAGCAATATCAATATGCTCCTGCCGCTATGGATGAATATTGATTCTTTAGGCGATACGCTGTTTGTCAATTCAGAAATGCGCGGAGGTGAAATTATTAAAGCATCCGGGGTTCCGGTCGTTGCCGTGATTTCGAATTTTATAGGCGAAGATTTCAATGGCAGTATTCTGCATCGTATACTGAATGATAAGGCAAAGGAAACAAGACTCCTGGATGATATAGTCAAAGAAATTGTTCGAAACCATTTTGCAGGTGTCAACATAGATTTTGAAGAACTGGAGGAGACATCCGATGAAGTGCTGATCGACTTTATGAAACAGCTCTATGGCCGTATGCATCCGCTGCACCTGTTGGTTACCCAGGATGTTTCTCCCTTCAACTCCGATTATAATTATAAAGAACTATCTAAGTACAATGATTACATCTTCCTGATGGCCTATGATGAGTACAACAGCGGCAGCGTGCCCGGCCCTATCAGCTCCCAGAAATACATTCAGGCTGCCCTCGATGAAGCCGTTGGCCAGATAGATTCTGCCAAACTGATATTGGCAATAGCTGGCTATGGATACGACTGGCGCAAAGGCGATAAAGGCGAAGACGTTACCTATGCCGAGGCATTGAGCGTAGCATCTGAGTCGGACGCTAAGGTTATCTTCGATACCGCAACCTACAATCTGCATTATACCTATACCGATGAAAATGACTCTGAGCATACCGTATACTTTACCGATGCCGCTACCAACTTCAATACCATGCGTTTTGCCACCCAGTACAATATAGGTGGTGTGGCGCTCTGGCGGCTGGGTTCGGCCGATACGCGGCTGTGGAGCTTTTATAATAAAGACCTGAGCGATGATGCTGTAGATACTTTCAACTACGATGTGCTGAAAAATGTTCAGATCAGTTATGATGTGGATTATAAAGGCGAGGGCGAGATACTGGATGTCATCAGCAAACCCAAACCGGGAATAATAAAAGTAACTACAGATACTGCCGAAGACTTAATTACAGGCGAGGCTTATGAAACAATGCCATCCATTTTTGTAATCAAAAAATATGGCAAAAAACCCAACAAAATAGTACTGTCGTTCGATGACGGGCCCGATGAAAAATACACACCTCGTATTCTCGACATTCTGAGCAGGGAGCATGTGCCTGCTGTATTTTTTATGATCGGCGAAAATGCCGCAAACAATATCCCCCTGGTAAAAAGAATTTACCGGGAAGGTTTCGAAATAGGCAACCATACATTTACCCACCCCAATGTGGCGCTCATCAGCAAGCAGCGGGCGCTAATGGAGCTCAACAGTACCCGCCTGCTTTTAGAGAGCATTACCGGGCACTCTACCGTACTTTTCCGCGCTCCATACAATGCCGATTCTGAGCCCGAAACCATGCTGGAGCTGGAGCCTGTGTCTTTTGCCAAAGATAATAAATACCTCACCGTGGGCGAATCTATCGACCCCAACGACTGGGAGAAAGGCGTAACCGCCGACTCCATTTTCAACCGCATAGTGCAGCAGCAGGGCCTGGGCAGTATCATATTGCTGCACGATGCCGGCGGCAACCGCGAGGAAACAATCAAAGCCTTGCCGCGCATCATAAAGTATTTCAAAGATAAGGGCTACACCTTTACCACCGTAGCCGACCTGATCAATGAAACCCACGACCAGCTCATGCCCCCGGTGCCCAAAAACAAGGACTATTATTTCATTCAGTTCACTTACTATATAGCCGAGTTTGGCTATTGGGGCTACCGGCTCATGATGGGCCTTTTTATCACCAGCATTATTCTCTCTATAGGCCGCATCCTGTTTCTAGCTGTGCTGGCATATAAAGAGCACAATGCCGAAAAGAAGAAGGTATTGGCCCGCCTGGCCACCAGCCCGCGTGTGAGCATCATTGTGCCTGCTTATAATGAGGAAGTAAATGCAGTAAGGTCGCTGAAGAAACTGCTGGAAAGCAACTATGCTGCTTTCGATATAATCTTTGTAGACGATGGCAGCAAAGATACCACTTACCAGAAGGTATTGGAAGCATTCAAAGGCAATGATAAAGTAAAAGTACTCACCAAACCCAATGGTGGCAAGGCCTCTGCATTGAATTTCGGCATAGCTCAGACCACATCCGGATTCGTTTTTTGCATAGATGCCGATACCAACATAAATGCCGATGCCCTCGACCTTATGGTGCGCCACTTTGCCGATGAAAAAGTGGGCGCTGTAGCCGGTAATGTAAAAGTGGGCAATGAAGTAAACCTGCTCACCCGCTGGCAGAACATTGAATACATTACCAGCCAGAACTTCGACCGGATGGCTTTTGCCCGCATCAATGCTATTACGGTAGTGCCCGGCGCCATAGGCCTCTTCCGCAAAAAAGCCATTGAGGAAGCAGGTGGTTTTACAAGCGATACTTTTGCCGAAGACTGCGACCTCACCATGCGCATTTTGCGTGCCGGTTATTCTATTAAGAATGAAAACGCCGCCATCGCACTCACAGAGGCGCCCGAATCATTGGGCCAGTTCCTCAAGCAGCGGTTCCGCTGGAGTTTCGGGGTCATGCAGTCGTTCTGGAAAAACAGGGATGCCCTGTTCAACGGTAACTATGGTGCGCTGGGCTGGGTAGCCTTGCCCAACATACTCATCTTCCAGATACTCATACCTCTTATAGCCCCCTTTGCCGATCTGTTTATGATCATAGGCATAGCCACCGGCAATGGCGCCATCATACTCACCTACTATGGCCTGTTTATGCTCATTGACCTGGCGGTAGCAGTTATGGCATTCGCCTTTGAGCACGAAAGAGGCTGGAAGTTGCTTTGGCTCATACCCCAGCGCCTGGTATACCGCTGGCTCATGCTCTATGTGCTCTACCGCTCCATGCGCCGCGCCATCCGAGGCCAGCTGCAAAGCTGGGGCGTTCTCAAGCGCACCGGCAACGTAGCCGAAAATCCGCGGTTGAAGACGTTTAAGATATAAGAGTGTACAAGAATTGCTAAAAAATCAAACTGCTTCAAACCATCTTAACATGCATATATTTTATTGAACTTTTATGGTTACGCTGCCAGTTTCCGGAATGCTTCAACCTCCAGCTCTGCCTGGTATTTTTTCAATGACAGTTCATTAATATGCCGTTCCAGAATAGCTGCCCGGTTAGATATATTGAGCTTTATATAGTTCAGTGATTGGTATTCCTTACGTATCAGTTGTTCCAGCTTTGCTTTTATTTTGGCAATGTCATTGCTCACTTCCTGCTGCAGGGAAACCATTGCATGATGATCTGGTATATAAACAAAGCCGTAAGCCAGCTGCCGCCGCCAGCTCTGCAATATCTGGATATTTTTCGGGCCCATACCGGTCACTTTTATAGCATTCAGTTTCAATATATCAGCTGCCGTCCTGATTCCGTTATCATAAAGAACGGCTTTCTTGGCAGGTCCGAATAAAGGTATTTCATGGCTTTCTATAGAAAAGAGGGCCAGGTAATGACCCAACTGCTCATCATAAAGACGTTCTTCCATCACCTTCCTGCGGCGGTTAAATTCTTCAGGCAGCCGTCTGAAATCATGTACATATTTATGCAGCAACTCAAGACCCTTGCTGTAATTGCCAAAATCGGCCGGATGGTCATATTCCTTAATAGCTGTATCCAGATTGGCGCTCAGCTGCTTAAGGGTATACACCCTGTCTTTCAGCGCTACATTCAGCTTGGTTGCCCATGGCGAATACTGATAAATAACAAAGGTCATCAACACAGCAGCCACTGCTGCTACTGGTATGAGGTGCAGCACAAATGAAACAATGGCAAAACTGACCAGGATGCAGATACTGGCCCACTTATAATTCCGGTACCGGTAAAAGCGCTTTTCAATTTCGGGTACTGCTACGGTTGAATAATCGGGATTGCCTGCCCATTTCTTCAGTTCCAGTTTTTCTGCAGCAAAGCCATTTACAAAGCTTTCTATATCCCCCAGAATGTTATTGGCTTTCAGGTAGCTGTCGTCCAGGAAGTAAAGTATACCCCTGTTGCTCTGGTAAAAACACCACGGACAATCGGTCATCTTAGCAGGGAAAGTATGCAACCTGGAAACCCCGCAGGTAACCATATCTTTCAGCTGGTTATCGAGCGCTACTACCCAGCCGGCAGGCAATGGCCGGGCATCCTGTTCAAAAGCCTGGTGAAAGAGCACAACCAGTTCATCAGAAAGATTGGTAATAGCAAAGCTGTCATTGGGCGGAAACAATTTCTTCTTTTTATTCTCCAGCGAGTAAGCAAACTCCCGCTTCCGGATAGCCGTTTCTTCATCAAAGTCGGCAGCCAGCTTGTTCTTCCCGGCAAACGGATGCCTGCCCATAAACAGTAACTGAAAAATCAGAACAGCTAGTGAAAAACTATCCGTATTTACCGTGCGGACCACCTTTTCAAACGAACCCTCTTTAAGCAGTTCCGGCGGTGTATACCTTGGCACACCCACTTCGCAAAAGAAGTATTTATCGGGCCCTTTCACCTGGAAAGAATCGCAGTCAATAAAGGCCACCAGCCCCGAAGCATTGATGAGTATATTACCCTCATTTACATCACCTATTACCAGGCCGGCTTCATGCAACTTAAAGAAAGCGGTAGCCAGGTTTCGGGCTATATGCACCAGGAAATTATAACCTTTATCAGGGAAGAGCTTTTTCCGGTCCATAGGGCTGAAGATCATATGCAGCGGCACAAACCCTGCAAGTTTCCGCATCACAAAACCACATACCATACCCTGGTCATCGGTAACAATATCTTCGGGCCATGCGGCATAGGCATCTATACCTGCACTCCTCATGGCTACCATCAGCCTCAGCTTTTCTATGCGTTCCGGAGTAAGCGGCTCATTGTACTTTTTTAAGACAAGATTACTTTGGCGCTGCAATTCATAAACAGTGCCCTCACCGCCCCTGCCCAACTCGCGGTCTGTATTATACTGTTCATTATTTAAACCCCTGTATATCATGACGGGAGCCTTGATGCAAGAAATAACGTCTTATCATCATCAGTGCGGTTATTCACCTGGCTGGTATTAAGAAACTCTTCCAGTTTCAACTGAAGGATACCTACTTCATCCTCATTCTCTGCCATTCTTACCACTTTGAAAAGATCGGCAAAAAAGGGTTGGTGCACAACGCCACCATCCATATTCAGCGCCAGCATCTGCAGGCCATCAGTAATTATTGCCACCTCATCTACCCTTTCATAAATGATGGTTACCCGCAAGTCCTTAAACGACGGATCATCAACCAGGAAGGAAGTGGTATTGAGGTATTCGCCGTTCTGAGGCCACCAAACCGCAGTATAAAAATCAAGCCCGTCATTGCGCACCACTGCCCCATCGCCTATCTGAAAAAAAGCCGACCGGTTATCGGTAATACAGCACCCCAATAAGGTGCAGGAAAATTCATTGACCGGAACCTGTTTCAAATCTGCTTCATTCTTCAGGCCTTCATACACCTCTTCTGCTATAGAGTAGACAATAGCTTCCGTAATAATGAAGCCATCCAATACCTTTTCAGAGAGCTTATCAATAAATTGTTGCGTAGTATACTCAGATGCCAGGGCAGCATATTGCGCGCTGCCTGCGCCATCGCTTGCACAGCAAATCAGCACTTCATTGTTATCACTATCCTTTATAACTTTATAACAAACCGCATCCTCACAACCCTTATCTGTTGCTGCATGAGAGGTACCGGTTACACTCTGACCTATTGCTTTCCATATCATAATTCCGACCAGCCGCTTGGAGGTAATAAATTAATTGCCGCACCCGGATTTTTACCCGATACCATTTTCATAGATGCCGACAACCACATAAAAAATTCTCTGAACATTAATCCTTTGAGTTTAAGCGGGGCCCTTACTGATATCAGCTTCAGTATATCCATATTGGCGCCTTCAACCCCAATGGCAAAGAAGGCAAACTTCTTCGAGGCTTCTCCCTCCTTCACATTCATTGCTGCCCTGTTCCACTCATCGGTAGGGACGCCATCTGTTATCAGAATGATCCAGGGTTTGTAATAGGCTATGCCATGATCTTTATATTCTTTCTTCCGGCGGGCCACCATTTCAATGCCCATGTTTATTGCGGCACCCATTGGCGTATCGCCGGTAGTATCCAGTTCGCGGGGGTGAAAATTATGCACCGTATGAAAATCAGCTTCCACAGTTACCGGCCCGAACGTAACGATAGCAACCTCTACCCTTTTTGTAGCCAGCGGGTCCTGCATCAGTTCCTGTTTGAAAGTCCTTACTCCTTCGTTCAACTGATCAATAGGCAATCCACCCATAGACCCCGAAGTATCGAGCAGTAGCACACAAGGGCACCTCGGCTCCGGGTTTTCCGCAAAATTATCACTGCCGAAAGGGATCTGTTCAAATGAGATGTATTCATCCATATGCTAAAGGTAAAGCAAATAGAATAATCAGGATTATCAGATTATCAACTTTAAGAGAAAATTCAGCTTAGTGAAGCCTTAAAAATAATTCCTGCAATATTGCAAGCTTATTTTTCTGTTTATCGAGGCATGCCTGCAAGGGTACGAGCGAAGCTCATCTGATAATAATGCATTATTAATTACTTTTACAACGAAGAGAAACTGGAAAAGATGGAGTAAGATTTTAAGAATTATTTTGAAAACTTCACTTATATGTCTGAAATATAATCAAAAAAACTAGCACAGCAGCAACTCACTCTCTCTCCTCAATTTGTCCTTTTTTATAGACACCACACCCACCTCTTCACACACCAGCCCGCCGGCAAGGTTAGAGATTTCTGCCATCAGTTGCACATCTTTAGTAAGTGCATATACAAGCGATGCAGTAGCAATTACGGTATCCCCCGCTCCCGAAACATCAGCAATATTCCTTATCCTCGACGGAATAATAGCCGAGGTAAAACCATTATTGTAAAATACCCCTTTTTCCGAAAGCGTAATAAAGGAAATCTCATGTTTCAGAATGTCACCTAATTTCCTGTGGGCTTCATTCAGCTCTTTTTCATTCACATTTTCTATTTGCAGGTGCAGCCCTTCCCGCACTTCCTTTAGGTTTGGCTTAAAAATTGTAACCCCTTTATAAGCCAGGAAATTTTTCCGCTTCGGATCTACAGCAATAACTATACCCAGCTCCTTGCAATGTTCGGTAATACGCTTAATTACATTTTCTTTCAGCAGGCCTTTATTATAATCTTCAAAAATCAGTACCTGTGGCTTTACCCGTTGCAGATACCTGAGTACTATATCTATAAACGGATGCTCCTCATCTGTATGCAGTTCATCAGTTACCTCATCATCTATGCGCAGCACCTGCTGGTTCCGGCTCAGTATCCTTGTTTTACTGGTAGTTGGCCTGCGCCAGCTTTTTGTAACCAGGCTGGTATCAATTCCGGCCTCTTCAGCCAGGTTTATCAATGCCCTTCCTTCATTATCATCCCCTACTATGCTTGCCAGTGTCACCTTTGCGCCCAGCGCTTTGCAGTTGAGTGCCACATTTGCAGCGCCGCCCAGCCTGCTTTCTCGCCTGGTAAGCGATACTACCGGCACAGGCGCTTCCGGCGATATCCTGTCTACCTCGCCCCACCAGTAGTTGTCCAGCATCACATCTCCTGCCACTACTACATGCAGGCCATCCATATCGTCAAATATCTTTTGCAGTTCGCTTTTATTCATTCGCTTTGTTTCTCTTTTCGAGGAAGAAATAAATAGGTATACCAATTATTACTATTGCCAGGCCCATGCCTGAATATAGCGGCTTTTCCACAATCATCCCTATACATATAATAGCTGCCAGTAAAATATAAATAGCAGGTATCAGCGGATACCCGAATGCCTTATATGGCCTGGGCATATCTGGCTTTGTTTTGCGCAATTTAAAAATACCTGCAATTGTCAGTATATAAAACAGCAATACCGTAAAAATGATAAAATCAAGCAGGTCGCCATACTTGCCGCTCAGGCACAATACCGATGCCCACACAAACTGCATCCACAACGCCGCACCCGGCACTCCCTTACTGTTCAGCTTGCCTGCCGATGGCAAAAATAATCCATCATTAGCCATGGTATAATATACCCGCGCGCCAGATAGAATAAGGCCGTTATTACAACCAAATGTTGATACCATAATCATCACGGCAATTATTGTTGTACCTGCCGCTCCGAAAATTTTCAGGGCGGCAGCCAGCGCCACCCGGTCGTGTTGTGCATGGGCTATTTCATCCATACTCATCACATTCAGGTACATAAGGTTCATAGATATATAGATGATAGTAACTACCACTGTTCCTATCAGCAGGCTAAGACCTATATTCTTTTCCGGCCGTTTTATCTCTCCGGCTATAAAGGTTACATTATTCCATGCATCGCTGGAGAATAAGGCCCCTACCATCGCGGCACACAAAGGCCCTATTAAAGCCAGCCCAAAAAGACTTTGATGGGAGATGCTGGTATCCGTATTTTGTATTTCCTTCCGGGCTATCCAGGCATCCGTCCAGTTGATATGCCATATGCTGTGATCTTTAAACAGCAGGAAACCAAAAAAGATCAATGCCCCCATAGCGGCTATCTTGGCAAACGTAAAAATAAACTGGATCCATTTACCGCTTTTGATGCCCAGGGTATTCATAAAAGTAAGCAGAAAAATCATGGCTATTCCCAGCAACTGCGCTGCCGAAATATTAAACCCACCGGCATGGCCTATCAATATATTACCATCGCCCAATGATGGCACCAGGTAACCCGTAAATTTTGCAAAACCCACGCCCACAGCAGCTATGGTCCCTGTCTGTATTACTGCAAAAAACGACCAGCCAAACAGAAAACCATATAGTTTACCGAAAGCCTCCCTCAGGTAAACATACTGCCCGCCTGCCTTAGGATACATACCGCTCAGTTCGCCATAACTCAATGCGGCAGCCAGCGTTATAAAACCCGACAGCAGCCATACTACCACAAGCCAGCCTACACTGCCCAATTGCCGGGAGATATCTGCGCTTACAATAAATATACCCGAGCCGATCATGGAGCCGATTACCAGCAGCGAGCCATCAAGTAAAGTCAGGGAACGGACAAAATGGCCTCCGGTTTCCGCGGGAGCAGATTTATTATTTTCCAAATGAGATTTTTTAGAAAAATACGATTAATTCTTTAATCTGCCTAAATCGATATATTGAAAAATCAGGGTTTGCGACCTTGTTTTTATTAAATGCTTACTACCAATAAATCATGCTTAACAACTTCGCAACCTTGGGTGAGACATTTCACCGGATTCCGCAAAGTCCTCACTTCTTCTTGCCAGCATCATTTTTCGCAGCTTCATTCAGTCCATCCACCACATCCTTGGTAATCTCCAGTTGTTTATTCACATACAGCAATGAGGAACCCGAATAAGAGTAGGAGAGAATATAATCGTAATGATGGCTTTTATTATAATCTTCCAGGTAAGCATCCAGTTTAGCTTTCAGGTCTTTATTAAAATCTTCCTGCTCCTTCATCAGCTGGTCCTGCAGTGATTGTTTGCGGGTCTGCAGGCTGTGTTGCATCTGCCCGAGGCGCTTTTGAGCCGCCTCATATTCCACCTGGGTCAGGGTATTAGCCTGAGCCTTTTTCTGCACTTCCTCAGCATCCTGGTTCATCTGGTCGAACGAGCGTTGCAGTTCATTTTCCATCTGCTCAGTCCGTTTCTTAAACTCTTCGCGCTTTGTTTTCAGCACTTCATATTTAGCCTCCAGCGTATCCAGGTTCACATAGGCTATCTTGGCAGGCACTCCCGCAGCCTGTGCCTGATCAACAGGTAAAACCTTGGCTGCACCAGTATCCTTAGATGCAGGAGGAGTACACGATGCCGCCATAACAACAGCAATGACAGATAACGAACTTAAAAAAACAGAAATATTTCTCATTAAAAAACGTTTTTAATTATTCAGCCGTAAAAGTAATATCTAAAGGCTAAACTTAAAACGTTAAAATTGCGGTTGTGGAAACTATATTGCAATACCCCCTCTGGCCTGAGGATGCAAAAAAATAAAATAATGGCTACTGGTCTGAGTCCGCTACCCTGCTATACCGAAGCGTCCACTTCCGAATTATATAACTGATTCCATATCTGCTGAGTCTTTATCCTCCAATCGCTGTTACTACCAGCATAGCTTATCTGCCTGTAGACATGTCGGAAACTCTGGCTAACAGGAAGTTCGAGCCTCCCCGCTTATATATCGAATATTCATCCCTTTAATTGTGTCGAAATGTCATTTATTAATCCTTCTTTATCAAGGATTGCTCTTTTAAGAAACTTTCTATCAACTGCGGTATTTCCATCATATTTTGCACTCCATATAATAACCTCTACCAGTATTGGCATTAAGTCTACTCCTTTAGCGGTTAGTTTATAAATAAATTTTGACCCGTGCGATGGGTCAACACTCTTGTTAATTATGCCTGCACTTTCAAGTAAACACAGTCTGTCAGCAAGTATATTAGTCGCAATCTTTTCTTCTGAATGCAAAAAATCACTATAGCTGTGCTTCCCTTTAAACATCATGTCACGAATTATCAGGAAAGTCCACTTATCTCCAAATAATTCAAATCACTCCTATATACTTGCCATAAAAATATATTTTCCTAAATATTTGGCCAAATCGATTCTATTTCCTATTTTTATGCCGAATTTAACCTAATATAATAACTTATTAAACTATGATACTAGCTTGCAATCTTATTTGCCTTCTCTGGAAACAGGTACACAAACATCCCCTGGTATCTGGGCCACTTAAACAAAATTACTGGCAACTACCCTGTAATTTAGGCGATTGAAAATCGAAAATTCCATTATGCCTTTGATTTAGTCAATTGAAAAAACAATTTTTATTATTTTTATATATTTTACGCATATTAGCACATTTCCACATTAATCAGTGTAATATAGTGAGATAAGATGAGATAATCGAAAATTAATTTATATCAGTCACCAGCAAGGTTTTCAGCGTCTGCCATTATCTCATTTCATTTTATTTAGAGAATGGGATAACCAA
>Ga0364887_10287_pt1 | contig 30367 bp, 24 predicted proteins | sample ExccelJu500001D4_4_FD_206924 | JGI IMG/M metagenome (GOLD analysis project Ga0364887, IMG submission 206924) | Enriched cells from Trout Bog Lake Hypolimnion, Wisconsin, USA - BchlTB.July23.5000.01.D4 | ecosystem: Environmental > Aquatic > Freshwater > Lake > Hypolimnion/Profundal zone | place...
GTCTTTGAATACAGTTGGATGGTTTATTGAAATATAAAAATCAAAAAGAATTGATTGAGAAAGCTTGTCGCCCTTTTTTGCATTTGTAAATAGTCTATTTATTTCCTTACTTATTGTATATAAATCCTTAACCGAAACACGATATTTATTTTTATACTCGTCATATAATTCTTGTGGTATATGAGGGAAAAGTATTAGTTCTGGTAAACTCATACCACAATATCAGAAATGTTTTTTAATTTTACAAACAAGTCCGTTTTTGAACGTACGCTATGGTAAGTAGGCAATACCGAAAATACAATAGCACCTTGCAAACAGTTCTTTCTTATAGTTCTTTTCAGTTTTGATGCTCCGTGCATCCTGTACCAAGTCAGATATTTTGCTATCTGGAAACTGATTTTTTTGAACAGTATTTCTCCTTCTAAGGTTTCATGTGGTCTATAGTGTAAACAAGTATATCATTGCCTTTCTATTCGGATATAAACGTGTAGAAACGTTTGCACACGGATAAATAATATTTTGTATCTTGTTTTATTATAAAGTGTTTTCTATGTCTGTTACAGAAACAAAAAAATGTTTAAGCTGCGGTAAAGCCATCAAAGGCAGAGCCGATAAAAAATTTTGTGATGATGCTTGTCGCAATGCCTATAACAACGAACTGAAAATCAAAAGTAATTACAGCAATTATGTGCGCAATATCAACAACACATTGTTGAAGAACCGCCGCATTTTGGAAGATTTATTGCCGCATGCAGAAGAAACCGCAAAAACAACACACGATAAATTAATACAAAAAGGTTTTGTTTTTAAATACCATACACATACTTACGCCAACAAGAAAGGAAATATTTATTTCTTTAATTACGATTATGGTTTTTTGCCATTGGAAAATAATTGGTATTTGATTGTGAGGAGGAAAGAAGAATGAAATAAAGGCGAAGCGTTAATTCACTGTACAGAGGATTAATAAAATTGGTGGGAGAATATGTATGTCTTCAAAAAATAGCGGAAATAAAGCCGTTATTGTTAGTTAATAAATTTTATATTTGAAAAAGGTATATTGTATCAAACATATTGGTGACTTATTATAATTAAAAAAATTTATGAAAATAAAATTTATTTCGCTGCTATCTATAGCAATAATTGCTGCTATAGTGTTTTTTGTAAGTTGTACTTCCCCAAGCTCCCCTATAATAATAGAGAAGCCAAAAACACCAGAAGAATTAAGAGCTGAATTAAAAAACGACGAGCAGGTAGCTCCACAAAAGTATCTTTCAATCAATGCTGCTACAATAAGAGAAAATATTACGCGACCCGCCGGGTTATTTAATAGATCCCAATCTGATGGATATTTAATACAAGGAGAAATAAGGAACTCTGCTTCCATAGCACGATTTAAAGACATAATTCTTAAAGTACAATATTTGTCACCAACACAATCAATAATTCAAGAAAATGATTACGTGGTTTATGAGTTTTTTGAACCAAGCTCATCTAAGACGGTTACATTTAAAGTATATCCTCCAGATGCAATGAAAGGATTTAGTGTGTCTGTTAAAAGCGCAACCCCAGTAGATTGATGTAGAGAATCAATTTTAAAATCAAGTAACAATAATGCACAGGACAGGAGTCCTGCGCAAGAAATAAAATTTACTCACTGCCGAAATTCCCTCTCCGTCAACGAATTATTTTTTATTCCTTTAATTAATCCACGACAATTTGCACTTCCGCAACTGCAATTAAAAGGCTCCATGTTTTCATCCAAGAAAGAAGTATAATCGAGTGTTAATTCTTCACCCTTTGAAATATCTTTTAGTGCAACAACGTTTAAACCAACATAACCTGTGTTGGGATTGCAGCAATGATTTTGCGGCGCCCATTCAGCCGGATTATCATCCCACAATAAAAATATTTCTTTGCTTACGGGATATGCATAACGACGAAAAATTTCTTTATCATTTTTGTTCCATGTGCTTTCTACAAATCTGCGTGTGATCAATCGTTGAGATTTTCCTTCTCCTAAAAAAATGATTTCTCCCTGTTTAATATTTCTATTGGCGTAAATACCAAAACCCGCAATACTATTGCCTTTCATCACATAGCATTTTTGTTTTCTGTTGTGACGGGCAATGCCTTCGGTAATGATATGATATAAAAATCCTGATTGACCAATGCCATCATATTTTAAAATATAATCGGCTGATCCTTCGTAACCATCTTTGTAAAAAACAGAACAAGTGAAATTTATTTCAAGAAAATAAATTTCACCTTTATCATTCATCCTGAAATCCATTCTTGCATAACCAACACCGTTGAATGATTTAAAAATGCGTTGCGCACTTTCTCTTAATTGTTTATCGAGCCGAACATCGGTAACGGGAATATTTGCATCAGGATGCAACTCCGAAGTTTTTAATGCATAGGTTTTAAATTTATTTCCTTCGGGAAAAATAAATTCGATCGGACGAAAAGCTGTTGATGTTTTTCCATCTGCATTGGCAGCAACCAAAACAGTGAATTCTCTTCCATCAATATATTCTTCCACTAAAATTTCGTCGTATTCATCAATAATACTTTCAACTTTTTCTTCTAAATGTTTTTTATCAAATACTAAAGAATGTTCATCAATACCCAAACTATCTCCTGCTTTTGCGGGTTTAACAAACAGGGGAAATTGTAAATGCTTGCAGGCTTTGTGGACATCACTTAACTCTTCAATTAAAAAATAGGCCGGTGTTTTTACGCCTTCGCAATAGGCCACATATTTCATCAGCTCTTTGGTAGGATCGTATAATAATGTGGAAGGCCCCGAATGCGGCAAATTCAACAGCTCCAACGTATAAATAACATCAATGGAAGGAATATTCCAATCCAAATACCCTTCGCATAAATTCACAAACACGTCGTAATTCTTTTTCTTTAATTCCTTAAGTTGTTTATAAACAGATAGTTTATTCAACAACACATGATCTACTGTTGCCTCAGGAATCAAGTGGGACAAGTCTCTTGGCGGATCATAATATTGATAATCCACGGATGATGTTGAGTAATCGGGTTGCAACACACAGATCTTCATGATACGAGTACCGGGGTTCTGGCAACGGCATCATTGATGATCTCTGTTACCAATTGAGAGAAAGTTTTATTTGAAAAACGTAAGATAGCACCGATTGATGTAAAGTCTTCATCTTCGCTGATACCGCATTGCGCATTTACTTCGAGGACGTATAATTTTTTAGTTTCTTTATCCATGCGGATATCGATCCTTGTATAACCTCTTCCTTTTACCGCACAATAAGCATCCCAACTTAATTGTTTTATTTCTTCGATCAATGATGCATCGGGTGATTGATATTCATAAAAATTCCCATCTTCGGGCATTGGTGTTTCTTCTTCATATATTTCCCATAAACGATCAAAGGATAAAAATTTTTCTTTTTCAGGAAGTGAAGGATGAAACACTCTTTCAACAGGATTATAAATGATTGCATCTTGCGGTTTATCATAAGAGCCAACAATGAGAGATGTAAATTCGGGCCCGTTAATGAATGATTCTACAATTAAACCATCGGCAGTTAAATCCCAACCGCGATAACCATCAAACATCAATTCAACCTGTTTATTCAATTCACTCAGATCATTCACTACATTTTTAATCCCGACACCCATACTTCCGCCCGAAATTGATGGCTTCACAATGATCGGCGATCCCAATCTTTTAAAAATATTTTTTACGTTTTGATCTCTTTTATTAATGGCAAACCATTTTGGTGTGGGAACATTCGCATCATCAAAAGCTTCTTTCATAGAGATCTTTGATGTGGTAACCTGATAAAAATATTCATCCGCACCCGTGTAGATCAAATCTTTTTCATCCAAATATTTTAAAACAGAAACTCCCGGTGTTCCATTTATTTCATCTCCATCACATAAATTTAAAATGAGCGGAAAGAATTTTTTTGATTTTTTTTCTGCAACAATTTCATTGATCACTTCTTTATAGTCATGCATTGTTACAGGTTGCCAATGCCATTGTAAACCCAGTTCTGTAAAGACTTTGCTGTATTCGGCAATGCTTTGAGTGAAATCGTAATAATAATCAAGGTTCGCATCGTTGGTGATGAGATGCGGAGACAATACCCAGACTTTTAAGGCAGATGATTTTTTTTTATGGGGATTAGGTGCCATCAGGAAATTGCTGTTGTTATCGTTTACGAATTTGTTCGCGTATAAAATCTGTTAAACGATATTTCTGTAAAACAGCATCGTCTAAATAAACAGCACCCTGTATCTGATGCAAACAATTTGCGGTATTGCAAAAACAATTGAAAGGTTGCGCCATATTCCATTCCGTTGATGGATAGAAAAATGAGAACTCATCACCTATTTCAATTTTTTTCAGCGCAATCAGTTGAAATGTTGTTGTATCGAAAAAAACATTAGGATTACAACTGTGATTGATGTATTGCAGAAACTCAGGCCGAAGCGTGATATGCTTTTCAACATCCACCTGAACGGTGAGATATGTTGGTTGTGATACTATCTCTCCTGCAGAAAAAGAAGAGAGAATATCCCCCGCTTTAAATGCAGTAAAAGCATGCAACGATCTTTGTTGCGTGAATGAATTTTGAACGATTTCAGCAAAGCCATGATTGCTGATAACCGTATACGTTGGGTTAGTAGTAGGTTGTATCATAATTGCCGTTACAGCAAGATAAAATGATTTGTTATAAACTAAAAGTTTATTTAGTAATGAAAATTAAAATGGGGATAATATATAGGGTTATGCACGTTTTTATAAAACCTATGATTATTGATTTTGATCATCAGTATCCGAAGTTTCCTGCAATGGTTGATTGTTGGTACCTCTTTTAAATTTCACAATCGGTTTATCCTGTGTTCCGGTAATGTTCATCGGAATACCAAAGATTCCCAATGGAGGTAATCCCAAACGCATCTTTAAATTTAATTGCCCATCAAAAGAGACCTGGCCCTGAAACTTAGGCCTGAAGCCCGCTACACGCATCTTTACCGGTTCTATCGTGATGATATTATTTTTGATTTTTGTTTTGATATCCACTTTTGAAATATCAGAATTATTCAAACTGTCTTTGCCTGTTTCTTTACTTACCGCAGTAAATAATTTAAAACCCTTCATCTTTACTTTCTTTACCGATAATGTTCCGCCGCCTTCCAATGATGGGAATATGGGATGCATATTGGCGTCTAACTTTCCTTTTAAATTATAATCCAATGAAACGATACCTTCTGCGCTGGCAGCAGCTGTTGCAAGGTCATGAAACAATTTTATTTCATTATAAGCTCGTTTGATATCAAAGTCTTTCGCAACAATATGATAATCGAACGTTGCTTTTTTAGGAGTGATGCTTGTATAATCGGCATCCATCACAACGGGAGCATCAATAATGGTAAAGCCGGTTTGTTTTAAACTTAGCGTTCCGTTTTGTAATAACATTTGTCCTTTGGCATCAGTTAAATTAATGCCGCTGTATCTTACTTTTTTAGCATTGGCGGTAAAACCGATATTTAAGTTGGACGGAATGATGATAACGCCTGTTGAAGACGATTTAGTTGTATCTCCTGCAAATGCCATGAATTCATTTATATCAATAAGATTGCTTTGCAGATCGAAGTTTCCGCTTAGCGGTTCGTTCTTTAAAGAATAATTTAAAATATTGGACAAATAACCGCTTAATGTAAAATCAGAATTACCGTAAGTGGCATTAAACGCATCGAACCAAACTTTATCCTGTTTGAAACTGAATACGCCTTTCTTAATATAAAATGGCATGGGAAAATATTGTGAATTGACTTTAATGTCTTTCACTTCTAATCTTCCGGCATTAAACAATTTATCATACAACCCTTTAGTAGCATCGCTTTGCAGACCACGTAAAGTAAAATCGGTTTTAATGAATCCTTTTACATCCAATCCTTTTTGAGAGAACACCTGATATACATTTCCAACATTTACTGTTCCCGAAGAAGTAATATCATACTTCAGATCATCAAAATTTTTGAGATCGAATTTCATTTGAAAGGGCTGCCCTTCGAACAAGAACGAAACGGGCTTTACAGTAACACGCGTTGTTTGTAAACTTCCGTCTGTATTTGTAATAACAGCATCTACGAGAATTTTTTCTACAGGATGCGGATAATATTTTGTTTGAACAGAACCATCCTGCATTTTAATGGAAGCCGTTGTTTTAGGAAATAATTTTTTTGCAGCATCATATTTGCCGTTGGTTACCACATCAATATTTATATCACCTTTTAAATCCATGCTGTCCAATGGATAGATCTGATTGATGGATGCCAAATGCAATACAGATTTCAGATCGGCATTCACATTAAATTCTTTACCGCCGTTTATTTTTAAGAAGCCTTTCAAATAATCATCAACAATATTTGCATTGATATTCTCAACAGAGAATTTGGCATGCTGATAATTATGATCGGCGCATTCAGCGTTCATATCAAACCGAATGTTTTTAACCGGTTTTGAAACGGAGGCATATTTAAAGTATCCATTCGTAAAAGATGAGTTGAATTTGAAAGAAGGAATGCTGCTGATGATGGTGTCGGGCCTGATATTTTTAGGATTTTGCCCTCTTGCAAAAATTCCGTCAGCATTCAGATGCAAAGAATATTTTCCTTTCACATCAAATGTTTTGAAACCAAATGCACGGTCCCATTTTTCAAGATCTATCTCGGTATTGATCTTCGCATGAATATCGGGTTTCTTTAAACCCTTCACCTTTATGATAGAGCTGAAATAATCTTTATCAATATTAAAAAAAATGGAATCTATGTTTACATATAAACTATCCGGATTCAAACCGGGCAACCTTGTTTCAAAATTTAAAAAAAGATTTGTAACAGGCGATGGTGCTTTTTCATTAGAAATATAACCACTGCGAATGCCCATTGTAACCGACAGATCAGGTTTTGTATTAGTCTCTGCAATATAATTACCGGCAAGTTGAACGCCGATATCGGCAGTTCCTTTTAATTCTGTTTTTTCTAACCATCCCAGATATTCCGGGGGCAAGGCGGTGACGATATTTTTTAATTCAGTGGCATTTGAATTGATCTTGAAATTCATTCGATAGCCTTGTTTTAAAAATTCAAATTTCCCTTTGAATTCAACGGGAAGTTGATTTATTTTCAGATCATTTTTTTCAAAAACAAAAGACAGCGAATGTGTATTGATCTTGGTGATGAGATCGGCGCGTACTTTTTTAGAAACAAAATATGATTGGTTGTTGTAATTAAAATCAACCGAATCAATTTCTGCATGTGTTACCAGATCAAAAATTGATTTACTCAGATCTCCTTTGCCGACATAATTAAAGCCCTTTGCGTTGATCAACATCGGAAAAGAGCGGTCATAATAAATAATATGCGATTTTTCGATGATGATCTTTTCGATTTTCAAAGACGCATTGCCGGATGTATCATTATCATTTTTTGCAGAGCTGTCGGATGAAGCATACACATTATAATTTGCTTCCCCCTTTTCATTAGCTTGAACATTGATCAATGCTTTCGTTAAAAAGATTTTATCAATATAAATTTTCCCTGCAATCAAGGATGATATATCAATCCCCAAAGCAATTTCTTTGGAAGCAACCAAAGTATCTTTTTCAAAAGGAGCCGATCCTTTTAATGAAAAATCATACAACGTAAGAGTAAGTGCAGGAAAATGATTAAAGAAAGATAACCTCGCCTCAGAAAAATTTAATTCAGTTTTTAAATGCTGATTAGCTAAGCTTTTGATCTTATCAGATATTGATTTCGGAAAAAAATAGGGAAGCAAAAAAAGCAGCAACAGGATACAGGCAAGAGAAATGCCGGTTATTTTCAGTGTTCGAAATACAATTCTTTTCATAAAATCAACATAAGTTTAATACAGTCAACAGCCCTTTGTCTAAAATAATAAGTATCACGGGTAAAACGACGAAGACGGCCCCCTTTTTTAAAATAAACGCTAAAATCAAATGTAAACCAAACAACTACAAGCCGATAATTTTTAACTGTCAATATTTGCAATATCTCATTATTTAATTTACATTTATTTAAATTACAATAATATGAAAACACAGCAACAACATTTTGTAAATAATAAATGGGCTCCTATATCTTCATCACAAGGGTTCAAACCGGATAAAGCAGAATTAGTGCTCGCATTCGGCTCTAATGAATTGATTTCAAACAAAGATATTTTTGACCATCTAAAGAAAGCATATCCTAATGCCGATATCATCGGGGCCTCTACATCAGGAGAAATTATCGGCGACGGGGTGTTCGACGACAGCGTAGCCGTTACCGCCATCTCTTTTGAAAAAACAAAAGTAAAATCTGCAAAAACAAATGTGGGCAAGCACACCAACAGCTATGAAACAGGGAAATATCTGATGCAACAATTAGACGCTCCAGATCTTGTTTCTGTATTTATTATTTCTGACGGAACTAAAATCAACGGAAGTGAATTAGTAAGCGGATTGAATGAAAACAACAGCAAGCAGGTACCTGTAACAGGAGGATTGGCCGGTGATGCGGCCCGTTTCAGTAAAACATTTGTAGGATTGAATGAAGTTCCATCCGAAGGAAACGTTGTTGCTGTTGGGTTTTATGGAAATGCACTTAAAATTGGACATGGATCATTTGGTGGTTGGGATGAATTCGGAAGAGAAAGGATCATCACAAAATCAGAGAAGAATGTTTTGTATGAAATTGATGACCGATACGCCATTGATCTTTATAAGGAATATTTAGGGCCTTATGCTGATGAATTACCGGGCTCGGCCTTATTGTTTCCGCTTTCCATTAAAATCGACGGATCAGAAAAAAATCTTGTGCGTACCATTCTTTCCATGAGCGAAGAAGATAAATCAATGACATTTGCCGGAAACCTTCCGGTTGGAAGTAAAGTAAGGTTAATGAAAGCCAATTTTGAAAAACTGATCGACGGTTCTTCCATTGCAGCACAATACTCATTAACTTATCATAAAGAACAGCCACCGCAATTGGCAATATTGATCAGTTGTGTGGGGAGAAAGCTTATTCTGCAGGAAAGATCGTATGAAGAAGTGCAGGCAGCAAAAAACATCTTCGGAAATGGCGCAAGCATTACCGGCTTCTATTCTTACGGCGAAATATCTCCGTTTAATCCAAGCACCACCTGCGAGTTGCACAATCAAACTATGACAATTACAACATTTACAGAATTGGTATAACATTAAGGTTTATTTTGCAGTAAGAATATGCCATATCATAAAATTTTAGAAGGTCAGATCAGCAGACTTTTACCCAAAGAGCATCTTCAGGATGAAGCCATCTGCAATTTTCTTGCAGCGGTTAGCAGTTGTTATGCCACATTCGAAAGAGATAAAAAAATATCAGAACACGCATTTGATGTAAGTGAAAAAGAATATCAGGCAGCAACGCAGAATTTGCAGCAACAAAACGATATTAAAAAACAATCGATCCTCAAACTGAAGGAAGCGATTAAATCACTCGATCCAAATGCATCTTTTATTTCAGACAAAGATGATGATCTGATCAGCACCATTTCATATCTCGAAGAACAGATCAGAAAAGCAAAGGAATTAGCAATAGAATTAATGCAGGCGAAAGAGTTTGCAGAAAAAGCAATGTTGGCAAAGAGCGAGTTCCTTTCTGTAATGAGCCATGAGATACGCACACCGTTGAATGCGATCATCGGTACTATTTTATTATTACAATATCAGGATCCGTTACCGTCACAAAAAGAATTTTTACGTGTATTGGAAATATCTTCAGAAAATTTATTGAGTTTAGTGAATGATGTTCTTGACTTCAGCAAATTGGAAGAAGGGAAAATAACTTTTACCGAAAGAGATATTGAGTTATTGTATTTTCTCAAGAATATTAAAATGGCCAATCGGATCAGAGCCGAAGAGAAGGGCAATACCATCAAGATCATGTACGATGATGATATACCCGATTTTGTGAGAGGTGATGATGTTCGATTGGGACAAATATTGAACAACCTTGTTTCAAATGCATTAAAGTTCACACAAAACGGAACTATCACCATTCAGGTTTCTTTAAAAGAAAACAATGCTGATGATGTGTTGATTTATTTTGCCGTACAGGACACCGGCATTGGCATTCCGAAAGAAAAACAACAACTGATTTTTGAACGTTTTACACAGGCAAATGCAAATATTACAAGAGATTTTGGTGGATCGGGCCTTGGGTTAACCATCATCAAACGCTTGCTGCAACTGCAAAACAGCGAAATCTATTTAGAAAGCGAAAAAGACAAAGGATCTAAATTCTTTTTCTCACTGCGCTTTAAGAAAAGCAGTTCAAATACGATACGCGAAGAAAAAGTTCAAACATTTGATAAGCAGGACCTGAAAGGAATCAGCGTATTGTTGGTGGAAGATGTTGTATTTAATATCATGGTCGCAGACGGAATGTTACAAAACTGGAATGCAAAAGTTGATATTGCCGAAAACGGAGCCATTGCGATTGATAAAATGAAACAAAACAAGTATGATATTATTTTGATGGATATTCAGATGCCTGTAATGGATGGCTACACATCAACTGCCGAGATCAGAAAATTTGATACTACAACTCCAATTATTGCATTAACCGCTTCGATCTCAATTGATATTCAGGAAAAAGCTTCACAAGTTGGCATGAATGGATTTGTAACAAAGCCATTTAATCCAAACGATCTGTACTCCGCACTTTACATAAATACAATTGCAAAAAAGGAAAAGGTTTAATTAAACTTTATTGATCAGCAAAGAGGTCATTGAAATAGAACCATACACGGTTTTATCATTGAAAAAAGAAACCTGTTCTTCTTTTTCTTTCAGCCCCAACACATATAATAAGGGTAAAAAATGTTCCGGTGTTGGAACTGATAATTGCATGGCTCTGCTTATGGAATTATAATTCTCTAATTGTTGATGATCATCTTTCAAAACCAGTTCTTTTATTTTTTGATTGGCTTCTTCTGCCCAATCAAATCCTTTATCCGGACTGCTCCAATTCATCATGCCTAAATTATGAACCAGATTACCGCTGCCGATAATCAGTATCCCCTTTTTGCGAAGTGATGCAAGGTCTTTAGCCAATTCATAATGCCATTGCGGAGATTGCGTGTAATCCATGCTCATTTCAATAACAGGAACGTCCGCATCAGGATACATTTGTTTTACCACACTCCAGCAACCATGATCCAAGCCCCATGTTTCATCTAACTGCGCTTCTGTTTTTTGAATGATATTTTTTGCTTGCTCTGCTAATGCCAAACTTCCGGGAGCAGGATATTGCACATCAAATAATTCTTTTGGAAAACCATAAAAATCATGGATCGTTTTTGGTTTTTCCATCGCAGTTAAAAAAGTTCCCTTCGTTTGCCAATGCGCCGACACACAAATAATAGCTTTGGGCTTAGGCAATTCATCAGCAGCTTTTTTCCAGCCCTTTGTAAATTCTGTTTCTTCAATCGCGTTCATCGGACTGCCATGACCAACAAACAGCAAAGGCATTGTTGCTGTTTCTTCAAACGATTTTGTTGCGGTATATAATTCTTTTAATTGCATGATATTTTTTGTTGACGAGCGATATCAAATCAATAATGCTTTTGTTGCCTTCGCTTCTTCCACAGGAAGAAGCGCACTCTTTTACAGCAAAGCCCTGTTCGGCAAAGGACGATTATATAAAATTACAACCAATAAGCAAACTTTTTAATGAACCAGTTTTTGATGAATTGAGTTAACAAACAATAACAAATCAATATCCCTATCAACCAAGGAAAATATAGTAACGGCAACGGTTGTAATTTGAACGCTGTTGCAAATGGTGAGAAAGGAATATAAATCCCAATCAGCATCACCGCACTTGTTAATGCGAGTACAGGCGCTGTTGCCCAACTTTGTATGAAAGGAATCTTTTTGGTACGTATCATGTGAACGATCAATGTTTGAGAAAGCAACCCTTCAATGAACCAACCCGATTGAAACAGACTTTGATGTTCAGCAGAATTTGCTTTAAAAACAAAATACATCACCGCAAATGTTACATAATCAAATACAGAACTGATGGGGCCAATAAATATCATGAAACGCGCTATACCACCGGCTTCCCATTTACGTGGTTTTTCAATATACTCTTTGTCCATTTCATCCCAGGGAATGGATATCTGTGAAATATCGTACAATAAATTCTGCACCAATATCTGCACAGGAAGCATCGGCAAGAAAGGAAGAAATGCACTGGCACCTAACATGCTGAACATGTTTCCGAAATTGCTGCTGGCAGTCATTTTAATATACTTGATGATATTACCGAAAGTTCTTCTTCCATAAATAACACCTTTACGCAACACCATCAAGTCTTTTTCCAATAAAATAATATCAGCACTTTCTTTGGCGATATCCACTGCTGTATCAACAGAAATGCCGACATCGGCATCTCGTAATGCGGCGGCATCATTAATACCATCGCCCATAAATCCAACGGTATGGCCTTTCGCCTGCAATACTTTTACAACGCGGCTTTTTTGTGCCGGACTTAGTTTTGCGAAAATGCTAATCTCATCAATTCGTTTAGATAATTCTTCATCAGTTATATTTTCCAAATCATTTCCTAACAAAATATTATTAACCGGGATACCCACATCACGGCATATTTTTTTAGTAACAATATCATTATCGCCTGTCAGGACTTTTAATGTAACACCTAATTTATGCAATGCTTCAATAGAAGGCTTTGCAGAAGGTTTTGCTGGATCGAGAAAACCAATTAATCCAGTTAATATCATATTGCTTTCGTCGGCAACAGAATAAGTCAGCGGACGTTCTTCATACTCTTTAATAGCAACCAACAAAACCCTTAACCCTTCTTTGTTTAATTTTTTGGAGAGATCGAGAATGTTTTTTCGAATAGTGTCGTCCATTGGTTGAATAGTATCAACTTCAATATGTAATTGACGGTCTTCTCCGGGGTCGAAAGAAAAAGAACAGAGATCCAATATTTCTTCAACAGCACCTTTACAAATTAAAAGATGTTTGTGATTGGCCTGTTCCAAAATAACCGACATTCTTCTTCTCTGAAAATCGAAAGGAATTTCATCAACTTTTTTATATTGCTCTTCGACTTTTAAATAATCCTTTACTTCAACGTGATCAAGAATAGCAACGTCTAATAAATTTTTTAATCCTGTTTGATGATAGCTGTTTAAATAACCCCATTTTAATACCTCATCATCTTCAACACCTTCAACATTTAAGTGTCGTTCTAAAACAATTTTATCTAAGGTTAATGTTCCTGTTTTATCGGTGCACAAAATATCCATGGCACCAATATTTTGAATGGCACTTAACCTTTTCACGATCACTTTTCTTTTACTCATGGTTACGGCGCCCTTGGCAAGATTTGCCGTAACGATCATTGGAAGCATTTCGGGCGTTAAGCCAACGGCAACTGCAATCGCAAATAATAAAGCCTCTACCCAATCCCCTTTTGTTAGACCATTAATCACAAATACCAATGGCACCATTACAAGCATAAAACGAATCAACAGCCAGCTAACACTATTAACGCCTTTATCAAAACTTGTTTCTGCACGTTTGCCGGAAATAGATTTACTGATTGAGCCGAAATAGGTGTGGTTGCCCGTTGTAACAGCGATGGCTAAAGCTTGGCCGCTTTCCACATTTGTTCCCATAAAACAAATATTTTCTAATTCAAGCGGACTTTTATTTTGAGTGTCTGAAATAACAAACTCTTTTTTTTCAACAGGCATTGCCTCGCCTGTTAATGTAGATTGGTTTAAGAACAGATCTTTTGATTGAATGATGCGGCAATCAGCGGGAATCATGTCACCTGCAGAGAGAAATATAATATCTCCGGGAACTATCTCTTTAATGTCGATCTCAATTTTGCCTTCATCTTTTCTTAAAACCGTCGCAGTGGTCTTCACCATGCTTTTTAATTTCTCAGCGGCTACATTGCTTCGAAACTCTTGCCAGAAACGGATCACAGAGCTTAATAAGATCATCACACCAACCACCACAACTGTTTTATAATCACGATCGGCCGGTGATGTTAATACAACATCAATGATAAATGAAGTAGCTGCAATTAAAATCAATACAGCATTAAATGGAGTAATAAATGCCTGAATAAATTGGATATACCAAGCCGGTGCTTTTTCGTGCACAACCTCGTTGGTGCCGAATGTTTCTAATCTTTCTTCAACCTGTTCTTTGTTTAAGCCCGTTTCTTCAGACGCTAAAATTTTAAAAAAAGAAACCTTTTCTGCAGCAGCAACATCTTTTAATTTAACAGCGGCAGCCTCATTGCTTACCGTGTTATTATTATTGAAAGGAATACGAGCCTTTATTTTTTCTTTTACACCTGTGATCATCTTCTGCCTCCTGAAAATTTTAAGTGAATATTCATTTTCCAATCGAAAACAATCGTATAATTCGATTAAGTTTTGATTATCATTTATTTCATAAATGACCGACGACCGGAGGCTTTATCTTGGCAGAAGAAAAAAGACGATAGCGTTTTGTTATAACAAAAAAAGAAGGAGTTGAAAGAAATGAGAATATATTGAAACGATTCATGGTCGCATTTTTAAGCTGTTCGGTAATTTTTTTTGCCGACTGAATGCTTAAAAATTACAGTCGGGTCAAAAAGTTGTTTTGTTTAAATTGAATTTACTCGGTCCCGAATCCATACAGTTTGTTTTTGTTTACAATAGAGGTTCTGTGTAAGAACGGCTGCAAAGGTAGAGCTGCATATTCTTGCGGCAAAATAAAATTTGAGGTCATTAAAAAATTCAATCAATTCTTTCTTTCAAAATCCGAATCATTTTTTCTTTTGAACCGTCAGAAAGTGTGCCGGAATAATGATGATGAGCATGGTTGCTATTGGTACAAATCATTTTGCTTTGTTGTTCAAACAAACGACAGAAACCGCAAACAGACAAATGGATCTGCAATTTTATTTTTTCAAAAAACGAAAGTGCATGTTCTTCTTTTTTCGACAGAAGGTAAGTTGCTTTTTTACACGATATGTTGATCAGATCTTTCAAATTAGGCTAAGGGTTTATCCAGTTTTTCTCCAAACAGCTGCGCAGATGCAGTTTTGCACGATGTATCAATACCCAGTAGTTGGACGGTGTTATATTCAAAACCTTACAGATCTCGTCAGAACCAAGCCCTTCCATGAATTTCATAACAAAAACGGCTCGCTGCAATTCCTGCAATTTGTTTTTACATAATTCTAAAATAGAATAGAATTCTTTGGTTTCTACGGGCTGTGTATAATCAATTCCCCAATCTAAAGGACCGCTTTCTTTTGTCCAATGTTCTTCTTTATTAAAATACTGATCTGTATTATCTATTTCAGCGGGGCGTACAATATTGTTTGATTTTTTCCTGTAATGATCGATGATCTTATTCTTACAGATAGTAAATAACCAATTTTTTTCAGAGGCTTCGCCTTTATAAGAATCGCGAGCCTTCCAGGCACTTAAAAAAGTTTCCTGAACAAGGTCTTCTGCCAAACCTGAATCATTTACGCGAACAACTGTGTACGCATATAATGCATCAGCATATTTTTTAACCCAGTGTTCCGGATTGAAAGAAGAAAGATTGCTCATAAATAGTGGGTGCTAAACTAATCATAAAGCAGAGAAATGGCTTCTGATTCCGGAAAATGGAAAACAATTGCTGATTTTAGACAAAAAAGGCAATATTTAAAAACACAACTATTTGACTTACAATGAATTGATTTTTTGGCACAGAATTGAATACTACCCTATCAAACAAACAATTCAAAACTCAAAAACTCAAAACCATGAAAACTCAAATCAAAATCGATCAAACAATCGCCAACACATTGTCTGTATTTTTTGTAACAATCATGATCGTATCAGCTATTATAGCGTAAAAACAAAAACCAAATTCATAAAAACAAAACTGAAACCATGAAAACTCAAATCAAAATCGACCAAACGATCGCTAACACATTATCTATCTTTTTTGTAACAATCATGCTGATCTCTGCAATTACTGCATAAGTTTTTATATACCTTATCAGCGAATAGTTGTTCATCTTTTAATACCATATCATGAAAAACAGAAATAATAACATGCCATTTTCAATAAAACTTTTCCATGTTGAAAGAAACGGAAGGTTTGTGTACAGAATGGTAGAATATCATAATAACAGGATCACCAAAGAATTTGAAGCGGACAAGATCAAAATCTGCCTCGAACATTTTCATCTTCCTTCAGACGACGATTATGTTGTTTACTGGATGTTGAATAGTGAAGAAATAAATCAGTGTGAAGAAATGCCATTTTCTAAAAACTAACAACCATCTTTTTAATATAGATCAAAAATAATTTTTCATACAGTTTGTTTTGGTTTTAAGCCTCTGTTTACGCAGCGGCTTTTTTGTTTGCAGAAGCGATCTTATTATTTCAGAATTGCTACAGAATTAATGCGGTAATTTGTAGATAAATATTTTATTTTGAAACTGCTGATCATCGAAGATGAACTTTCATTGAATCAAAGCATGGTAGAATTTTTGTCTGCCAGCGGATATTTATGTGAATCCGTTTTTAATTTTAAAAATGCAGTTGAGAAAATAGAATTGTACGATTATGATTGTATCATTCTCGACATCATGCTGCCAGGCGGTTCGGGGTTGCAGATTTTAAAATACCTGAAACAAAATAATAAAACAGACGGCGTTATTATTATTTCTGCAAAAGATTCGTTGGAAGATAAGATTCACGGCATTGAATTGGGCGCTGATGATTATTTAACGAAACCATTCCATCTGTCAGAATTAAGTGTTCGTGTTGCTGCCATTATCAGAAGAAAACAATTTCAGGGACAATCTATCATAATCGCAGGAGATATTGAAGTGGACACATTGGGAAAATCAATTTCAATTCATCATCATAACGTTGAACTCACACAAAAAGAATTTCAATTATTGCTTTTCTTGATCATCAATAAAAATAAAGTGATCTCAAAGAATGCCATCGCCGAACATTTGTGGGGCGATGATATGGATATCGCATCCAACTTTGATTTTATTTACGCCCACATAAAAAACCTTCGCAAAAAAATTATTGCCGCAGGTGGCGAAGACCGCATAAAAAGTATTTATGGCGTTGGATATAAAATGCAGTTACCATGAAATTATTTACAAGATATAACCGCATTAATATAACTGCCACGATTTTCACTTTTGTGTTGGGCAGTATTGCTTTTTATTTTGTATTGGATTATGTGCTGTCAAGACAATTGAAAGAAACACTCCGCTCTGAGCAATTTGAGATCGTACATTTTGTTGAACAACACAATGCGCTTCCCGAAATTCAAAATACAAGACATCAGTGGATCACAATTGAAAAATCATCAGAAATAATAGCAAGACCGCTTTTTAAAAATAGCAAGTTTTATAATCCAAGGGAAAAAGAGAACGAATCGATAAAACAACTATTCTTTTCTATTCAGGTAGCCGGGCAAAATTATTTGATCACCGTAAATAAATCTGAAGCAGAAACAGAAGACCTTTTGAAATTGATCATTTTGGTGACGATAGGGATGATCGCATTGATTCTATTGTTCAATTATTTGATCAACAGAAATCTCATCAACAGATTATGGCAACCTTTTTATAAAACGATTGATGAAATTAAAGAGTATCATATTTCAAACAGGCAGCCATTGCAATTATCTTCAGAAACGATTGATGAATTGAATTTGCTGAATGTGAGTTTGAATAAAATGACACAAAGCATTTATGAGGATTATACCGCACTGAAATCATTCACCGAAAATGCATCGCATGAAATGCAAACACCGCTTGCGGTTATTCGGTCTAGGATCGATCTCTTATTACAGCAAACAGAATTAAAAGAACAGAGTTTGCAACAGATACTTTCTATTGAAGACGCGGCACAGCGATTATCAAAACTCCACCAATCATTGTTATTATTAACCAAGATAGAGAACAAACAATTTGTTTTGAATGAGTCTGTTGACCTTAAAAAAATAATTCTTGAAAAAATACAGGAAAGAGAAGAGTTGATCGAGTCGAAACAATTACAAATTGAAACGAATTGCAAAAATGTCACACTTTCATTTCATCATCATCTTGCAGAAATTCTTTTTAATAATTTATTGAATAACTGTATTAAGTACACACCGGAAAAAGGCAAAATAAATATTGAACTGACTGACGAATTTGTTTGTTTTAGCAATAATGCAATAAACGGATCGCTCGAAATAAAAAAAGTATTCCAGCGCTTTTATAAGCCATCAGATTCCGGTGAAGGAACGGGATTGGGCCTTGCTATCATCAAAGAGATCTGTCGCCTTGCAGAATTTAATATCACATATACTTTCAACAATCAGCACCATATTTTCAGGATAGAATTTAAAAATTAATTGCACTATCGACAATGAAAAAAAGTATCAATTTCGTTTTTTTAATTTTATTTTCTTTCACTGTTTTTGCACAGGAAAAAACCTTGGATTATTATATCAATGAAGGATTGCAAAACAGCCCCGTATTTAAAGATTATAATAATCAGAAACTCAGCAATCTCATTGATAGTATGCGCATCCTTGCCGGGTATAAACCACAGGTAAGCGGGCAAAGCACAAATTCCTATTCACCATCCTACAATGGATGGGGTTATGATTATGCAATAACAAACGGTGTAAATTTTGCACAACAAATTGTTGCCACACAAAAATTAGTGAGTAAAGAAAACCTCGCCAATCAACATGAGGCGATCCGATTATTAAACGAATCGATTACCATCACCGGAAAGATCACAGAACAAGACCTGAAGAAATCAATTACTGCCCAATATATCAGTGCATTCGGCAGCGGGCAACAATATCAATTCAACAAAGAAATGTTGGATGTTTTACAAAAAGAAGAATTGATCCTGAAAAAGATGGCCGAGAGTGGCATTTATCGTCAAACAGATTATTTAAGTTTTCTGGTAACCGTTCAACAACAGCAATTATTGATCAGCCAGTATCAAATCCAATTTGAAAATGAAGTGGCGGCATTAAATTATCTCTGCGGATTGAAAGACACATCTGCTGTGCTTTTAAAAAAACCGGAATTACAGATCGCTGCTTTGCCCGAAGCAGAAAGCTCTGTATTCTATCAGCAGTTTGTGATAGATAGCTTGAAACTAAAGAACAGCGCAGCGCAGATAGAATTCAACTATAAACCGAAAGTGAATTTGTATGCCGATGGAGGATATCTCAGTTCTTTTGCCGAACAACCCTATAAGAATTTTGGCGTCAGTGCCGGTGTAACTATTTCGGTTCCGATCTATGATGGAAAGCAAAAGAAAATGCAGGTGGATAAATTAGCTATCTCAGAACAAACAAGACAAGGCTACCGCGATTTCTTTAAAAAGCAATATGAACAAAATATCGCAAAACTGTTTCAGCAACTGCATTCTACACAAAAAATAATTGATGATGCCAACAATCAGATCAGGTACACTGAAATCTTGATTGAAGCCAACAGAAAATTATTAGAATCGGGCGATGTAAGAATGCCGGATTATATCCTGGCAATCGGTAATCATCTCATGGCAAAAAATATTGTCACACAAAATAATATCAATCAATTACAGATCATCAACGAAATTAATTACTGGAACAGAAAATAAACGATCATGAAAATCAATCAATCAATAATTACTGCAGTTTTTTTTATTTGCATTTTGGCAGCTTGTAAATCGGAGCCGGCAAAAAAAGAGGCAGAACCGAAAGAAGAAAAGACAGAATCGACAGGAACACCTGTAACGATTGCTTCTCCCGAAAAAGGAAGCATGACGGATGTTGTTGAACTGAATGCTGTTTCTGCATTTCTTTTAAAGAGTTTTGTGAAAGCCAATGCTAATGGCTATTTGCAGATAGTGAATGCACAGTTGGGAAAATATGTAAACAAGGGGCAGGAGTTATTTGTGATCAAAACAAAAGAAGCACAAAGTCTGGGCAACACGATCAATGCATTGGACAGCTCCCTTCATTTTGAAGGTGTGATCCATATCAAATCACCCGGTAGCGGATATATCACACAATTGAATTATCGTATTGGCGATTATATTCAGGATGGAGAACAATTAGCAACAATAACTGATACAAAAAGTTTTGTTTTTTTATTGGACCTGCCATACGAACTGAAACCATTCTTACCCAACAACAATCAACTGCAATTAAAATTACCCGATGGGACTTTTTTAGACGGCCGTGTTGATGCTGCATTGCCAACAGTTGATGCTGTTTCTCAAACGCAGAGTTATATAATCAAAGTAAATACCGATAAACAAATACCCGAAAATTTAATTGCAAAAGTGAGCCTGATAAAAAAGGCAAAGATTAATACAACATCATTGCCAAAGTCGGCCGTATTGAGTAATGAAACACAAACGGAATTCTGGATCATGAAAATGATCGACAGCGTTACTGCCGTAAAACTGCCTGTGCAGAAGGGTTTGGAGACGATCAATAATGTTGAGATCTTGTCACCGATGCTTTCGCCGGCAGATAAAATTTTATTGACAGGAAATTATGGTTTAGGTGATACCGCCAAAGTGATCATCATTAAATAATCAATGCAGCGATGAAAAACTTTTTCACTACATATAAAAATCCGGTTACTGTTTTGGTGGTCATCATCATCATGGGCGGATTGTTTGCATACAGTAAATTACAAACAGCATTATTTCCGGAAATAACTTTTCCTAAAATAAAGATCATTGCAGATGCGGGTCAGCAACCGGTAAAAAAAATGATGATCACCGTTACACGGCAATTAGAAAATGCAGTGAAACAAGTGCCCGACCTGAAAATGATCCGCAGCACCACAAGTCGCGGTACTTGTGAAATTTCTGCATTCATGGATTGGAAAGCAAATATTGATATCAGTCAGCAAAGAATCGAATCGAAGATCAACGAAATCAGAAACACATTACCACCGGATATTGATATTACAGTAGAGAGAATGAACCCATCCATTCTTCCCATCACAGGTTTTTCTTTAGAAAGTAAAACACGTTCGCCCATTGAAATGAAATTGTTGGCGATGTATACCATCAAACCTTTTTTATCACAGGTAGAAGGTGTTTCAGAAATAAGAGTGATCGGAGGAAAGAATAAAGAATATTGGATGGTGTTGAATATTCAAAAGATGAGTACACTGGGTATTACACCTGATAATATCAACACGGCTTTATCTCAAACCAACTTCATCAAATCAAATGGATATTTATCTGATTATTGCTTGTTGTATTTAACCGTAACAGACGCTGCCGTTGCATCAAAAGAACAATTAGAAAATATTGTCATCAGCAATAATGGAAAAAGGATCGTGTTACTGAAAGATATTGCCGATGTTCAAATTCAGGAAGCAAAAGAATATGTAAAGATCAATGCCAACGGACATGAAGGAATATTGCTGGCTGTTATCAAACAGCCTAATGCCAACTTAGTTGAATTGAGTGATAAGATGAATCTGAAATTAGAGGCGCTGAAAAAAATCATCCCGAAAGATGTTTCGATATTACCATTTTATGTGCAGGCCGATTTTGTAAAGGATTCTGTAAAAAGCGTGACCGATAGTTTGTGGATAGGATTAGCATTGGCCATGTTTGTTGCCATTATTTTTCTTCGATCCGTAAAAGCAAGCGCTGTTATTTTAATTACCATTCCTGTTATTATTTTATTGACGATCATTTGTCTGTATGCCATCGGGCAAACACTGAACATCATGACCCTTGGTGCGATAGCGGCAGCCATCGGATTAATCATTGATGATGCCATCGTTGTCGCAGAACAAATTCATCGAACACATGAAGAACATCCCGAAGAACCAACCACCACGTTGGTGCAAAAGGCCATTCATTATTTATTGCCGGCAATGGTGGGATCATCATTAAGTACCATCGTCATTTTTCTTCCATTCGTTTTAATGAGCGGTGTTGCCGGTGCCTATTTTAAAGTGATGACAGATACGATGATCATCACATTGGTTTGTTCATTTTTTGTAACATGGATCGTATTACCTGTTTTGTATCTGTTGTTCACCAAAAATGTAAACATCAACTCATTAAAAAATAAAAAGCAAAAATCGCACGAAGTAAAATCACAAAGATGGGTCGGTTTCTTTATTAAACGGCCGTATTTAAGTTTTGTAATCATTATCGCTTTAGCATTTTCGGTTTATTATATCTATCCGAAATTAGAAACCGGATTTTTACCGGAGATGGATGAAGGAAGTATCGTGTTCGATTATAATTCTCCACCGGGAACATCACTCGAAGAAACGGACAGGATATTACGCGAAGTAGAAAAGATGTTGGTCACCATTCCGGAAGTGGAAGCATACAGCAGAAGAACAGGAACACAAATGGGATTTTTTATCACCGAACCCAATCGTGGTGATTATTTAATTCAATTAAAAAAGAATCGCACTAAAACGACTGAAGAAGTTATTAGTGATATCAGGAAAAAAGTAGAAGCCTCACAACCTTCGCTGCGTATAGATTTCGGGCAGGTGATCGGCGATATGCTGGGCGATCTGATGACATCTGTTCAGCCTATCGAAGTAAAAATTTTTGGTAATGATCAATCGAAATTGCAGGAGTTATCAAAACAAGTTTCATCCATTGTTACAAAAGTAGAAGGCACGGCAGATGTGTTTGATGGAATTGTTATTGCAGGTCCGTCCATCAATATTGAACCCAACAGTTCAACATTGGCACAATATGGTATCACGCCGGCCAATCTGCAATATCAATTGCAATCATCGTTGGAAGGAAATGTTGTTGGAACAGTTTATGATAAAGAACAATTAAGCAATGTTCGGTTAGTATATCCCGGAAGCAGAACATTAAGCATTGCAGATATTGCAAAGACCCCCGTGTTTTTACCAAATGGAAAATTAAAACCCATCGATCAATTAGCGAATGTTCATATTAATTCAGGTGATGCGGAAATTCAAAGAGAGGACTTGCAATCAATGGGTGTTGTTACGGCACGTTTGGAAGGAAGAGATCTCGGAAGTGTGATAAAAGATATTCAGCAAGAAGTCTCATCAAAAATAACATTGCCGCAGGGCTATGCTGTGGTGTATGGCGGAGCTTATGCCGATCAGCAACAATCGTTCAAAGAATTATTGGTGATCATGATCGCGGCAAGTTTATTGGTATTTGGTGTGATACTGTTCTTGTTTAAAGATTTTAAAGTGGCGGTCATTATTTTATTGATCGCCGTATTGGGCATCAGCGGAAGTTATATGGGATTGTATTTTACAAATACTGCATTGAATGTGGGAAGTTATACAGGGTTGATCATGATCATCGGTATCATAGGTGAGAATGCCATCTTCACCTTCTTGCAATTCAAAGAATCTCTAAAAGCATCGAACAATGTTGATGAAGCAATTATTTATTCTATCTCAACAAGACTTCGTCCCAAATTAATGACGGCATTCGGCGCTGTTATTGCATTAATGCCCATCGCTTTGGGGATCGGTACCGGTGCTCAATTACACCAACCATTAGCCATTGCTGTGATCGGTGGTTTTATTGTGGCATTACCATTATTATTAATTGTATTGCCGAGTATGATCCGTTTATTATTCAGACAAAAAACAATAGGATAATGCATAATTCAGAATTGCTGCAGAATGTATCAATAGATTTGACACCCAAACGATATTTATGAAAAAGATAATTCCTCTTTTTGGATTGATGATCTTTTGCAATTTGCATGCTCAAGACAAATCAAAAACAACTGATGCTGCAAAAGCCTCATTTGCAAAGGATTTTCCAAATGTTACGCATGTGAAATGGGATAAGGAAGATGGTAACTATGAAGTTGACTTTGTACAGACGGGTAAAAAAATGTCGGCCTTATATGATGCAAAAGGAATTTTAAAAGAGACAGAAATTCCTGTTACCACGGCAGAATTACCTGCAGATATCCTGCCTTATTTTAAGGAGCACTATAAGAATGTGGTTATAAAGGAAACTGCAAAAATTACAAAACCGTCGGGGGAGACCAATTATGAAATTGGTATAAAAGGGAAAGACATTTTATTTGACGTAAACGGAAAATTCATCAAAGAAGTAAAAGACTAAAACAAAATCAATATGAAACAATCATTTTTTTCTTTTTTAATTATTGCTGCGGCAATCGTATCGCTGAATAATGTAAATGCTCAAAGCGGATACAAGCTTACCAAAACATTTCATGTAACAAGCAGCGGTGGATGGGATTATATTGCTGTTAACCCTAACAGTAATAAATTATATCTCTCTCACGGAACACAGGTTAATATTTTAGACAAAGCAACGGGAGATTCTTTAGGTGTTATTCCAAACACTACGGGTGTGCATGGTATTGCATTCAATAATGCATTGGGCAAAGGCTATACAAGCAATGGAAGAATAAATACCGTTACCGTTTTCGATTTAAAAACCAATGCAGTTTTAAGTCAAATTGCAACAGGCGAAAATCCTGATGCCATCATGTATGATGCATTCTCTAAAAAAGTGATCACTTGTAATGGTCGTAGTAAAGACCTTAGCATTATTGATGCTGCAACTGAAAAAGTTGTTGCTACTATTCCTGTAGGCGGCAAACCCGAAACTGCCGTGAGTGATAATGCAGGAAAATTATTTGTAAACATTGAAGACAAAAATGAGATAGCCGTTATCGACCTTGCAACAAATGCGATAACTAATCGTTGGTCATTGGCGCCGGGCGATGGTCCTTCCGGTTTAGAGATAGATGTTGCCACCAAAAGATTATTTTCTACCTGCGATAAATTATTAGTAGTAATGGATGCTACTAATGGAAAAATTATCGATAAGCTTCCTATCGGGAACGGTACTGATGGTGCTGCTTTTGATCCTGCAACAAAATTAGTTTTCACTTCCAATGGAGAAGGTACAGTTACTGTTGTGAAAGAAGTTTCGGGCAATGAGTTTAAAGTGATCGACAATGTTCCTACTAAAAAAGGGGCGAGAACAATTTGTATAGACGTATCAACACATAAATTGTATTTACCAACAGCAGATTTTGAAGCACAGGCGGCTGGTGAAAAAGGAAGACCTAAAATGATCCCCGGAACATTTCAGGTAGTTGTGTTGGAAAAATAAGATCAGACAATATATTATTTTACAAAAGGGATCCTCGAGAGGATCCCTTTTGTTGTTTCATAACAATACAGTATAATTTGAAAGAAAATGGGTTATTTTTTATATGACAAGATGGCGCATACTCCTTAGATACTTCATATATACTCCTTATATACTTGAGGACTCATGTGTTTCGAAAATTTTTACTACACAGAGTCCCTGCGGAGAATAAATTTTAATTAATAGCATTATGCATAGGGGATCATTTGATCCCCTTTTTATGTAATAGAACGACCGGTAATAAGTCCGTAGTTTTACGAACCAATTTTTTTAGTTATGAGTATACATATTAATGCCAAGCAAGGAGATATTGCCAATATTGTTTTAATGCCGGGAGATCCGTTACGAGCCAAATACATTGCAGATAATTATTTAAATGATGTTAAAAAAGTAAATGAAACACGGAATGCTTTTTATTTTACGGGAACATACAAAGGCAAACGGGTTACTATTGGAAGCAGCGGAATGGGGTGTGCATCTATCGGTATTTATTCTTTTGAATTGTATACGGAATATGAAGTTGATTGTATTATCCGTATTGGCACTTGCGGCGCTTACACGACAAATTTAAAATTATTGGATCTAATCAATGTTGATATAGCAGCAAGCGAATCAACCTATGCAAAATATGCCTGGGGTATTGAGGAAGATCATATTGTTCATCAAGGCAATGTTTTTTCAATCATTGATGAAACGGCCAAAAAATTGCAACATCCTTTAAGAAGAGAAACTGTTCATTCGAGTGATATTTTTTATCGAAAAGAAATAAGTATGCCTGCCATTGCAGTGAAACATAATTGCGGCGCCGTTGAAATGGAAGCATTTGCATTATTTGCCAATGCAAAATATACAAACAAAAAAGCTGCAACTATTTTAACTGTTTCGGATGTTATTCCAACGCACGAACAAATAAGTGCAGCAGCAAGGGAAAAATCTTTGTTGCCAATGATTGAACTGGCATTAGAAACAACATTGCAATTGTAAAAAATATAAAACCCTCAACATTTTGTTGAGGGTTTTATGTGGTGTGGGGCGTGCTTCTAAACACTTTGGTAAACAACCCTATTTTAGTTAAGTAATTGATATTGAATAAAGTTGATACTTGTTTATATGTGATTACACTTGATTAAACTTATACTTTTTGGATGTTACCGCGCACGAAACCGTGCCCAAGCGATAAGATTATAGGATCGTTTGATAGGAATAGGTGGAATAAGTAATTGTTTGTATAACTAAAACTTTTTTATTTTAAGACTTAATCCGCGAGAATACAATTCTAAATGACATAAGTCATATTCTAAAATGAGTACATTTATTATCTTCCTTTTAATTTTTCTTAGTTCAATTATTTAAAAATGAAGAAAGAAAAAAGTCAATTATGAAATCTATTATTCAATTAATTTTTCTCTTTTTAACAATAGGTGTATTAGGCTATTCCCAAAAATCTACAACTTATGAAATTGAGGTTCTTCCAAAGCCAGAAAAACTACTTCCTCAAGAATCAACACAAAAAATATTTAAGGACTTAAAAACAGATGTAGAAAAAAGTTCAATATTAGCTGACAGTTTAGTTTATTTTGGGGAACACCCTTTTTTAAGAGGTGTTATTGCGGCATATGGAGGACATAGACCTCTAATTATTTCTCCGGATATGATTTGGTTGCTGATTAATCAGGGATTTGCCAGACATATCACCAATAATGCTGAAAAGTTTAGAAAAGATTTTGTAGATTTTGAAGGAAAGAAAACGTTAGAAGTTTGGACTACTGAAATTATGATCGGAAACCCGAAGAGCAATTGGGAATCAGTTTTTCCTCAATTCTCTAAACAAATCAAAGACTTTACAGGCAAAGAATTGGTCGATACCTTAACATCTGATTTCTCTACTACTACCATAACCTCAAAGATTGCCAGCCAGATCACAATTATGGAATCTGTTAAAGCATACTTTGACTATCGGCTGATATATATTGGGTGTGGCATTCCCAAGATTACCATTGAGGGTACAACAGAAGACTGGGAGAAACTACTTCAAAAAACGAAATATATTTCTAAATATGATCTCCAATGGTGGGTATCTGAACTTGAGCCTGTTTTACAAGAGTTCATCAATGCTAAGAAAGGTCATTTCAATAAAGAGTTTTGGATGAATATGGTACAAACACATACAAAAGGGTCTTGTTCCCCAGCGCTGATTGATGGATGGGTGATGAAATTTTTCCCTTATACAGTAAGGGGTAAAAAAACAAATTTATCTTCTACTTATTTATCAACAATAGATAGCCTTGCTTCAGAAATTGTAAAAGTCCCGTTTTTATTTATTGATAAATCGCATAACCTGAAATATGAAATGGAATTCTGGGCAGGTTTTGTGGGGTTGAGACAGACTGAAAAGGACTATTCACTGAAGCCTGAAATTGCCTGGTTAGTCAGCAATAAAAGCAGTTTTAATCCTGAATATTCCATATTTAAATTCCATAAAAAAATGGATGATCTATCAATTAATAATGTAGATACAATACCCGGGGATATTTATTCCATAGAAAAGATCACATACTTAAAAATTACATTTCTTAAAGACATAGTAATCCCTGATGAGTTAGCTAAAATTGATATCGCATACTTGGAGCTAAATGGAAAAATTTCAATAGATGCAGAACAAAGGATTAAAAAACTTTTTCCAGCGACAACATTGATGATTAATGGAGAAAGAAAATAAGTTTGAAATTATCCTTATTTTTCATCTTTAAAAAATCTTCATCTATGACACCAACCTCCTTTTTTACCATTGTAATAAAAATTTTTGGTCTATATTTTTTAAAAGAAATCATTCTGCTTATCTCCCAATTGGGATATTCATTTTCAGTATTCTCAAAATCAAGTCCTTATGATAACCCCGTAGTAGATAATATGAGAATGACTTTCTATGTCATATCAATTGTAACGATAATTATTTACTTTATCCTAAGCTATCTATCTTTATTTAGAACAGAATCAGTAATTAAAAAATTAAAACTTGAAAAAGGATTCGAACAAGCAGATTTTAATCTGAATATTTCAACCGACTTAATTTTGACTGTTGTACTGTTAATAGTTTCAGGGGTCATATTACTTAACGAAATCCCGAATTTATTCAAAAATATTTTCTCCTTAATTCAGGAAAAAAGGATTACTAATAATATAGTAAAAAATAATTATTCTAACATAATTGTTTCAATTACAAAAATTGCTATTGGACTATTACTTATTGGAGAAAGAAAAAGGATAATTTCATTTATAAGACCAAAATAAAAAATTGCTTTTAGTTTTATCAACCACATAATTTCAAATTCAGCCACAATGCCAATGCGAGAACGTTGTTACTGATTCTTTTAAGGTCTCAATAAACTAACCCTATAGTGAGAACTCCTTGTTGAAACATTTTAATAAACAAATAAGTCCTGTAAATTATAAAGGTCTTCTACTTCCTCTTTGGCGAAGTACAAGTTAATCCTTCATAATTTCAATATGACTTGTTTTATAATTTACTTGTAACTTATACGGTATTCCCTTTTTTGATTCTCTGTCATAAGTAGTTAATGTAACTATATAGGTTCCTCTATCGTCAATCGGATACATTGGTAATGTAAATGCTGGTGATGGATCTACTTGTTTGTTTTTGGCGAATGATTGATTTCTAACTAATTCAGAAATTTCCTTTTCAATTTTATATTCTTCATCTATTTCTTTAGAAAAAATCTCCTTACAGTTTTCCCCATATTTGCTTTCCAATAATTTAAACACATTTGCGTTTTCCTTTTTAACACTGTCTACAAGCTCTTGACTAACGATACAGCCTGCAACTGCATAGAATTCAATACCCCATTTATCTGCGATAATTTTCCTTGCATTTTGATTATCCGCTCGTGGTAGCCCGTAAATAAGTAATCTATATTTCTTGGTATTAGTCTGATTTTGAGCGAATAAGGGTGAAAAAAAAATTCCATTTAATACAAGAGCAATAAAGAGACATTTCATAACGCTAATTTATAATAATTCGATAAACTACTTAAATAATGAGATGTATTTTTGGTTTTATTCCATAAATATTGTGACAGATAGATTGGTAATAAGTAATTGTTTGTTTAATTAAAAACTATTCTGGCCTATTCAAAAAACTTGTTTGGAAGAATGTTAATTATTATAAATGTAGTTTGGTTATAATTACATTGATGAACCGGAAGTATCAAATAAGACTATGATTTTTTCTTCAATTGGGTTTATCCTCCTTTTAAAACATAACTTTCTTTTACCATACTTTTTTTCTAAATTGCTGTATGCAGCTTAAAAGCATTCATACAATTTTTAGCCCTTACACGTTTAAGAAACAAGCTCTGTTCTTAAAACAACTACTCTTTTTATTCTTCTTAGTATTCTTATTCCAAATAAAAGCTACAAGCCAATGTCTTCCTAATATTGGATTTGAAAACGGAAATTTTGATAATTGGGTTTATTCGAATTATGATGAAAAGGGAATTAATGATTTTAATGTAAACCCTACTAATCCAATATCAAATTATGTTCAATTAATCAAAAATCTATTCCCTCAACTTTTAGATCCAAGCAATAATATTGTAAGGTTTACACCTAATGGCAGCAGATATTCTATAAGAATTGGCGGTGGTGGATATATGGGTGAATCAAAACTTGGGCGATATTATAACAAACCTGAATTGGCATATGATAGTGGTGGACTAAAAGGAATAGATGGTGCTCAGCGTGTTAGTTATAAGCTTACTGTACCTGCCAATAGAAATGATTTTGCTATCAATTTCGAGTTTGCTCCTGTATTCACACTTACATCTGCATTTAACCCGGGTTCAATTGACGAACCAAGATTTACAGTTAAAATTTATGATTATGAGTCTAATCAATATTTAGACTGTAAAACCATTGATATCAGAGCTTCTAATCCATTTATTAATTTTCAAAAATCAATACTTGTATTTTATCAATTTTCTATTCCATGGACATTCGCTACTATTAATCTTTCAGGTATGGCGGGAAAAAAATTAGGATTAGAG
>Ga0364887_10288_pt1 | contig 30313 bp, 28 predicted proteins | sample ExccelJu500001D4_4_FD_206924 | JGI IMG/M metagenome (GOLD analysis project Ga0364887, IMG submission 206924) | Enriched cells from Trout Bog Lake Hypolimnion, Wisconsin, USA - BchlTB.July23.5000.01.D4 | ecosystem: Environmental > Aquatic > Freshwater > Lake > Hypolimnion/Profundal zone | place...
GCAGGTGTTGAAGATTGCTTGAAATCGGCTTTGTCCGTGCGAAGTGCTTCAACCATCTTTTCGACTTCATCTTCACTTGCTTCAGTCTTTTCCGATTTGACTGTTAAGCCAACGTACTCAGGGAGAGTAAAATCAGGGCGAACATCAACGGTAATTGTTACGGTAGCACCTGAGCCTAGCTCAATCGTACCTTCGTCTACATGAACAATGCTCAGTACGTCTAATTTTTCTTTTTCGAGTGAGCTCGAATAAGCTTTTGAAACAACCTTCTGCTTTAACTCATCAGCAAGCTCTTTTGTGAACTTACGTTTGATCATTTCAACAGGAGCCTTACCTGGACGAAAACCAGGAAGACGAGCTTGTTTTACGTATTCAGCAAGAATAGCTGAATGCTCGGAGTCGACCTCGGTTTTATCGAGAGTTACAACTAGGCTTTTACGTGTAGTGGATGTGCTGGTGAGTTGTACGTTCACAGTTAAATTCTTAATGCTTTGATCTTTAGACGAATGGTTAAATGTAAAGGCTTCACCCGCTCGGTCAATGCCCGATTCAGAGCTTTTGTTAAGCCCGTAAAGGCTTGCCTATCATAAAGATCCAGCGTTATATGATCTATAATGAAGAGCTTAACCCAACTCCTAAGTAACGCTCCCTTACTTATTTGCGATGCTAGCTCGAGTAAGATCCAAGTTGGCTACTACCAACAACCCAGTTCCAAAGGAGTTTTCGTAACCAGTAACGAAGAGTCCGGAGTTGGACTTTTTACCTGCATCGAGCAGCTCAATTGTAACATACGTGAAGTAAAAACAATCGTTTATGCTAACACACCTGGATCAATTTTAGGAATTCGAACCGTAGCTATGGCACTGCGTGTTTGGAAAACCTTAAGCACCAGTGAAACATATTCCTATAATGCCTTAGCACTTTTAGCGGAGGCAAAAGCCAATCCAAAAGTCACTTATATTGCAGATGCAAGGCGAGATAGTTGGCATACCTACAGGCACGGTGGTTTAGCTGCAAAAGTCGCCACACCAGACTTAAAACCACCTCTACTCATACCTGAAGGCTTTAGATCATGGAGCACACTACCGAGCGACGTTGCAACTACACCTTACTTGATCGAAGAATTGTGGCCACGTGTGAGTGAAATTCCATTACTCACATTATCAGAAAATCCTGATGCCTTTTTGTATGAACAACCTTCTTATGCAACCTGGGAGCCACAAATTCATCAAAAAAGCTAACTCGTATCAACTTACATAAATTTCGTTAATTATTACTATCCATATAGTTAAGAAATTTACATATATTAGACTTAGTGTCTAAATTATAGACTTCGTTTTTTAGATCCATCTCCCTAAGTCGACATGAAACGTTCTCACGAATAAAGCGTCTTTCATTTAGTACTTTAATTGCAAAAAATTAATTATTATGGCGCTAACTCTTGCCCCAGAGACAGCTTGGAGTCGTTTACCAGATTCCGAATGGAATCAAGATGCAGCACGTCACTTATTGAGGCGTGCAGGATGGACAGCTCTTCCATCGGATGTTGAACGCGCCACGAAGGAAGGTCTAAACGCAACGCTTGATCGTCTATTTCCTGATACAGTTCCTGTATTTGTGCAGCCCCGGCAGACTGAGCACATGGTAGCAGAAGCAGAAGAACTTCAAGAAAAAGTACAATCGGTCAATGAAGAAGAAAAGCGTCTTCTGTACAGAGAATTTCAGCAAAAATCACGTAATGCTATTGTCGATATGACTATTCACTGGATGCGCTATGCAGCACGTCCAGATAGTGCCGTATTCGCAAAATGGGTTTTATTTCTAAGTGATATTTATGTGGTAGGATATGAAAAAGTACAACGTGCTCCAATGATTTATAAGCACTTTGATATCATATCACGTTACGCATTTGCTCCTGCTCCCCTACTAACTAAGGCCGTATCTCGCTCGCCAGCGATGATTCAGTATCTCGATTTAAACCAAAGCCAAAAAAAAGCTCCAAATGAAAACTTCGCTCGCGAACTTTTTGAACTATTCACTTTAGGAGAAGGCAACTATACCGAAAAAGACATCAAAGAAGCAGCAAGAGCTTTCACAGGTTATAGATTAAGAAAAGGTAGTGAATTGTTTTATCAACCAAACCAACACGATACTGGTTTAAAGACAATTTTTGGTGAAACAGGTAATTTTAATGGCGATGACGTCATTCGCCTAACGTACAAACAGCGTGCCGCTGGTGCTTTCGTTCCGCATGAGATGGTGAAATTCTATCTCAGTGATACCATGATTGATAAGAGCTATCTGTATAGCCTAGGCGATCAGTGGAGAGCTCAAGGTTACAGTCTCCAGTGGTTAGCAAAAACCTTCTTTGGCAGTACCCTGTTTTTTGATCCTAGTTTCCGCGGTGAATTTATTAAAAGTCCTATTCAGTATTATCTGGGCTTAGTTCAGGATCTCAATTTAGACATTATTCCTGTACCACGACTTGTAATAAACCCCTTACGTCAAATGGGTCAGGTATTATTCGATCCACCTAATGTACGCGGCTGGGTTGGAGGTCGTAATTGGATTAACTCATCCTCCCTTGCTGCTCGTCGTAGTTTAGCTGAATCACTCTTTGCCCCTTTCTATGAAGCTGGACTTAACGAAGATGAAAAACTCGACGTTGCTGCCGCTCGTGCTCAGGGACGTGGCATATTTACTGTGGAAAACTCACGCTTTCAGAGTATTCTTTCATTAAGCCCAGAGGAAATTACCCAAAAATTAACCACAGGCCTTCTTGCTCAGAGTACATCCCCTGCACTAAAAGAATCTATTACCAACTATATAGCATCTGCTGAAAATGTACCGGGTGAACGCTTACGCCGTGTTAAACGCTCTATGGTATCATTAATCTCTTCCCCTCAATACCAACTTACTTAATCTCTTTTCACCATGGCCACCAATACCCCACAGTCATCAATTCCTACCACGCGCCGTGAATTTTTGCGTAGCTCTGCCACGAAAGGCATAGGCCTACTAGCGTTTAGTCAGTTCGCTCCATCGTTCTTAGTAAACTCGACGTTAGCACAAGCACCAAAAGCTGAAAAAGATCGTAGCATTCTTGTACTCATTCAATTAGCCGGTGGTAACGATGGACTGAACACGCTCGTTCCTTTTCAAAATGATGACTATTACCGCTTACGTCCAAATATCGGTATAGCAAAAGACAAAGTCCTTCGCCTCAGTGATACAGAAGGATTTAATCCTGTCTGCGGTGGCATGCATAATCTCTTTAAGGATGGAAAATTAGCGGTCATTCAAAACGTTGGCTATCCAAACCCAAATCGCAGCCATTTTAGATCGACTGAAATCTGGGAAACAGCCTCAGACTCTGACCGTGTTGGAGCAACCGGTTGGATCGGACGTTACTTAGATAACGCTTGTTCAGGTACTCCAGAAGGAGATCATGATCCTGTCGCTATTCATGCTAATACGCTCAATGGCGCACCTGAATCGTTTATCGGAGAAAATCCCCACGCAACTTTCGGTCTAGGCGGTTATGGTCCAAACAGAAAAGATGCAGAAGAAACACGTCGATTGCTCGAAACACTCTCAGGCAGCCCAAGCGGCGACCACTCAAGTGAAAGTTTCTTAAAGCACACTTTAATGGATTCGCTTGTGACTGAAACAAAGGTGCAAAAAGTAATCAATGGTTACCGTACCCAAGCAAACTATCCTACTACCCCATTTGGTAATTCATTAAAGAATGTTGCTTCACTGATTGCTGCTAACCTACCTACACGCGTTTACTTCGTAACCTTAAACGGTTTTGATACGCACTATAATCAGATCGCTACACAAAGCCGCTTACTCACTGAATTATCTAATGGTCTAGCTGCTTTCCAAAAAGACTTAGAAGCACACAAATTAGATAATCAAGTTCTCACAATGACCTTCTCTGAATTCGGAAGAAGAGCCAGTGAGAACGAAAGTAAAGGTACCGACCACGGAACAGCCTCTCCTTTATTTGTTATGGGCAGTAAGGTAAAAGCAGGACTCCATGGTACCGCACCGCTTCTAAATATACCTAAGAATCAAGATATCACTTTCAGCACAGACTTTAGAAGTGTCTATGCTACGGTTCTTGAAAAGTGGTTAGAGAACCCCTCTGAAGCAGTGCTTGGAGGTAAATTCTCTACTCTAGGATTTGTCTAATTATTTACCGATTGCGTGAGTTCTAAAGCCAATTGCGCTTAGACTCTTTAAATCAAGAATATTACGACCATCAAAAATAGATGCAGGTTTTTCCATATCTGCATAAATCTTTTTGTAGTCTAAAGTCTTAAACTCATCCCACTCGGTTACAACGGCGAGTGCACTAGAATGCTTTGCGGCTTCATAGGCACTGGATGCAACTATAAGCAGTGGATTTTCTACACCAGGTCCAAGAACTTCCGAGCGAATAACTGAAGCTGGGACTTTAGGATCGTAAACAACCACCTTAGCTTTTTCAGCTAACAAATCTCTACAAATAGCAATGGCAGCTGATTCACGGGTATCGTTTGTATCTTTTTTAAAGGCAAACCCAAGCACTCCGATCTGTTTTCCAGCAGCTGAATTATATAGTGCTTTAATGATGCGCTGACCAAAACGACGCTTCTGCCAATCGTTCATGGTAACAACACTCTCCCAATAAGCAGCAACCTCTGGGAGATTAAAATGCTCACAGAGGTAAACAAGATTGAGAATATCTTTTTGGAAGCATGAGCCACCAAAGCCAACTGATGCTTTCAAGAATTTAGGACCAATACGTGAATCACGTCCAATAGCACGTGCTACTTCATCTACATCTGCACCGGTCGCTTCACAAAGAGCAGAAATAGAATTAATTGAAGAAATACGCTGAGCTAAAAACGCATTAGCAACCAACTTTGATAATTCAGATGACCACAGATTTGTACGTATAATTCTATCATCTGGCACCCAGCGTGCATAAACGCTAGCTAAGGTTTTAATTGCAGCTTCACCCTCTGGCGTTCTTTCACCACCGATTAACACACGGTCAGGTTCAAATAAGTCTGCAACTGCAGTACCTTCAGCCAAGAATTCTGGATTTGAAAGAACTTGGAAACGGCAACCCTTAGTATTCGCTGAGAGAAGATCCTTAATTGTTTCTGCTGTTTTTACAGGGATAGTAGATTTCTCGACGATAATTTTATCCGTGTCTGCTACTTCTGCGATAGTACGTGCTACAGATTCAATATAGCGTAAATCAGCAGCTCTACCCGCTCCTACACCATACATTTTAGTAGGGGTATTAACGGCCACAAAAATGATGTCTGCTTTTTTGATGCAGGCTTTTACATCGGTTGAGAAAAATAGATTTTTTCCACGCACTTGTTTTACAACTGCGTCTAGACCTGGCTCATAAATAGGTAATGTATCGGAATTCCATTCAGCAATACGTGCTGAATTCATATCAACTACAGTAACTTCGATATCTGGGGCTTTAAGTGCAATAACAGCCATCGTTGGTCCACCAACGTAGCCGGCACCGATACAACATATTTTCATAGTAATAGAGGTAGAGTATTCCCTAATAAGTGGGGTTTATAAAAACAACACAGGTTTTATGCCGGTGTTGGAGCGGCCGTTACATTGCCTGGAGGATGAGACTCGGTAGCAGCTGGTTGTTCAGCTGCTTTCTTTTCATCTTTTTTATCTTCAGGTTTTGTAGGTGGTGCAACGATTACAGGGGTGCGAATTTCACCAAACTGCAATAGTTCCATCACATGCTTTCCTTCAATCGTTTCATATTGAAGTAAGGCTTCAGCAATCTTGTTTAAGACTTCACGGTGCTCTTTAATAATAGCCGTAGCACGTGCGTATTGCTCAGTGATGATGTTATGAATTTGTTCATCAATCCGGCGTGCTGTTTCTTCAGAAACATTTTCATTACGTGTAATTTCACGTCCTAAAAATACGGTGTCTTGATTATCTCCAAATGCAATTGGTCCAAGTGGACTCATACCCCAGTCACAAACCATGTGACGAGCGATTTTAGTTACATGCTTGATGTCGCCAGAAGCGCCACTGGAAATATCGTCTAAGACTAATTCTTCAGCGATACGACCACCAAGTCCCATCGCAATTTGATTAAGCATACGCTTCTTAGCCTGGGTGAGTTGATCCTTCTTAGGGATAAACATGGTGCTACCTAGACTACGTCCACGTGGGATAATCGTTACTTTATGAACGGGTAAATTACCATCGTCTAAGACTGCCTGTATGAGGGCATGACCAGCTTCATGGTAGGCGGTGAGTTTCTTTTCCTCATCATCCATTAAGCGACGTCTTTCGCGACCGAATTGGATTTTCTCGCGGGCATCATCCATGTCGATCATCTCAACACGCTTCTTACCTCTACGAGCTGCGAGTAACGCACCTTCGTTTAAAAGATTAGCTAGATCAGCACCGGATAAACCAGGTGTTCCACGAGCGATCACTGACAAATCAACGTTCTCAGCTAGATTAATTTTCTTAGCATGAACTTTTAGAATTTGTTCACGACCTACGAGATCAGGAAGATCTACATATACCTGACGATCAAAACGACCTGGTCTTAAAAGCGCACTATCAAGTACGTCAGGACGATTTGTTGCAGCGATAATGATAACACCTTCCGTTGTATCAAACCCGTCCATCTCAACTAACATTGAGTTTAAGGTTTGTTCACGTTCATCATTACCACCCCCTAGTCCAGCTCCACGCTGACGACCTACGGCATCGATTTCGTCGATAAAGATTAAGCAAGGTGCGTTCTTTCTTCCCTGTTCGAACATATCACGAACGCGCGATGCACCAACACCAACGAACATCTCAACGAAGTCAGAACCTGAAATACTAAAGAAAGGAACATCTGCCTCCCCTGCGACTGCTTTAGCAAGCAAGGTCTTACCTGTACCTGGAGGTCCAACCATGAGTACACCCTTAGGCATACGGCCACCCATCTTGGTAAACTTCTTTGGATCTCTTAAGAAATCCACGACTTCAGAAACTTCTTCTTTGGCTTCATCACAACCTGCTACGTCTGCAAAGGTTACTTTATTTCTATCACGATTAAGTAATTTAGCACGGCTCTTACCGAAGGTTAATGCACCTTTGCCCGCTTGCTTGAGTTGACGGACAAAGAGAAAATACAAGAGCCCAATAATTAAAATAAAGGGAAGTAAGTTCATTAAGATCTGGCTAAACATCGTTGTTGAACGAGGTTCCGAGAAGACCTTCGTCTTACGTAAAACATCCGCGTTATTTTCGCTTAGACCACCTTCAGCATGAAACGACGTAGTTTTAACACCACGCTCATTCAGGAAAGTAGCTTTCTTAAATTCACCTGTGATAATCGCAAAATCGCGACCGCCTGAGCTATCGTAATGAATGACGCCTTCTTTCACATCACCTTGTTGGCTTCGCTCAATGACATCTTGGATTGTCACGGTAGCTGGGCTACTTTGTGAACTTGGTGACCAATAAAGAAGCGTCAAAGCAGCTGCCACAATTGCGAGCCATATAAGCCATACCTTAGGCTGCATGCGATCGGGAGGAAGGCTGTTTAAAGGACGACGTGATTTTCGTTTTTCAGTCTCAGGCATTTATAGAGTGTGAGTGAGTTACCAAGGTGAATGTTCCCTAGGGATAAGTCAACTCAGGCAAGGCAGGTTTCTTAGGTTATCTAAAGTAACACAAGTTATTATACTATATTGACTTACGAAATAAAAGCCATTGGCTATTAATTACAGCAAATCCATGCGGTCCCAGGCTCTGTTTTGTAGGCACCCCCACCATGACTGCATTTAAGAGCGATTCGAAGCCTCGTGCTGAAAGTCTACCCAATTCTTTCTGACGGTTAAGCCACAAATAAAGTGCTCTGCGACAAACCGCTTTAGGCATACCTTTAATGCGGGCTAAATTTAATTTTCCCGCCGGACTAATGCATTTTAAATTTAATACCCACGTATTAATTGCTTCATCATCTTCGTCTAAAAGCATACGCGAGTACGCAGCTCCGCGCAGTGCGTCCCTACCCGATGCTTCAATCCAAGCTGGTATCACAGAAAGTCTAACCCTATTTCTAAAATACGTGTGAGCAGCATTAGAGCGGTCCTCACGCCAAGAAATACCCACTTCCCGAAGCGCTGTTTTTAATTCCTGCTTTTTAAGCGTAAGCAGTGGTCTAAGCAGTGTTGGAAAATGAGGCTCTTCGTACAAGGGTCTAGGAGCTGCAAGTCCCGCGGTACCACTACCTCGTGCGATGCGCATAAACAGTGTTTCTGCTATATCATCCTGCTGATGCCCAAGCCATAGCGTATTACTTTTCAATCCAGGCATAACTGAATTAAAAAAACGAAACCGCTCATCTCGTGCCATCGCTTCATTGGGTTTATCAGGTGGAGAAGCCCAGAAGCCTTCCCTAAATTTAATACCTAGCTGTTTAGCAACTGCCTTAGCAAAGCGTGCATCTTCTTTAGAAGCCTTTCCACGCAAGCGGTGATCAAAATGAAGTGCTGCTAAGTGTTTTCTTTTTTCAGGCCAGTGAGCCCAAATAAGCAGTAACAATGCAAGCGAATCAGCCCCTGCAGAAAAAGCGACCGACCAAACATCCTTAGGTTTTGCTGCATCAGCCCAGGCAACCACCTTACTGTGAAGCTGGGCTTTAGGAATACGCTCAGCCAATGCGAGCGCTTTTACTTTAAGATCATGAAGAGGAAATGACTTTGGCATGATCTTAAAACAAAAACCTAAAATGATTAATTAAACGCTAAGTACTCTTTTCCAAAGTAAGGAACGAGAGCCTGAGGAATTTTAACACGACCATCTGCTTGAAGATTATTTTCGATAATCGCTGCAAGAACGCGAGGAACCGCAAGTCCTGATCCATTGAGTGTATGCACTAATTCAGGACGACCCGTTTCTTTTGAGCGGAACCGGATCTGAGCACGGCGTGCTTGGAAGGATTCAAAATTACTGCAGCTAGAAACTTCTAACCAACGTTTCTGACCACCAGCCCACACTTCTAAGTCATACTTTTTTGACTGTGAAAATCCTAGATCTCCGCCGCACATCAGGAGTACGCGGTATGGTAATTCTAATTTTTTAAGTAAATTTTCTGCATCGAGTCTTAACTTATCTAATTCATCATAACTCGACGATGGGTGTACCCATTTTAACAGTTCTACTTTATCAAATTGATGTAAGCGATTTAACCCACGTACATCTTTACCGTGAGAGCCTGCCTCACGTCTAAAGCAAGGGGTGTAAGCACAGCGCTTAATTGGCAATTCTGCTTCATCAACAATTTCATCTCTGAAAAAATTAGTGAGTGGCACTTCAGCGGTAGGAACAGCAAATAAACGATCCGGTGTTGTCTCATACATCTGACCTTCTTTGTCTGGCAGTTGTCCCGTAGCGGTAGCACTCGCTGCATTAACAAAAATAGGCGGATTTACTTCAATGTAACCTGCCTTTGCATCTTCATCTAAGAAGAAACCTAAGAGAGCTCTCACGAGGCGTGCAGCATCACCAACATAGAATGGAAAACCAGCACCCGTTACTTTTGAGCCACGGTTAAAATCAAATAATTTATCAAACCCAGGAACATCATAGTGAGCGACAGCATGCGGTGATACTGCTGAAATATTTCCGTGCGTTGCATAGACAACATTCTCTTCAGGACTTGCTCCTTCTGGAACACTGGAATGAGGAATGTTTGGAATGGAGAGCATATGCTCACGCAGTGTCTCTTCGGTTTGTTTTAACGATACCTCTAATTCCTTAACCTGGGCTGAGACTTCCTTCATCTCTAAGACTTTTGCCTTAAATTCAGGTGAGCCTTTAGGCATAGCAGCCATCTCATTATTGGCAGCCTTTTGCTTTGAGCGCAGTGTCTCCACTTCTTGAAGCTTTGCACGCCACGCAGCATCTGCTGCGATGACAGGAGCTAAATCAACATCGAGATGTTTTTTAGCAATAGCTGCTCTTACGAGCTCAGGATTTTCACGGATTATCTTTGTATCGAGCATGGAAAATTACGATTTAGAGTTAATACCTTCGCGGATTTTCTTAAAACGAGAATAGACTTCTTTAACAGTAAGTAGCTTCAAATCCCCAACAGGAGCTTGAATAACAAAATGATTAGGAGCAGTCAGTGGATACGGTCCAAATAAACGCGGATCGGTAGGACCGAAAATAGCTAATACTTTTACACCTAAAGCAGCTGCTAAGTGCATCGGACCACTATCATTAGTAATGACCCAGTCGGCTCGTTTAATCAGCGCTGGCAGTGAGACTAAACTTGTATTTCCCGTGAGGTTTAAAAACTGACTTGGAGGAAATGCCGAACGCTCATGGATGTACTCACTTCCTGCCCAAATTACTTTCCGTGTTTTATCTTCTCTAATTAATAATTCGGTTAATTGCTTAAATCCACCCCACTTCTTTTCTTCACGGCGTGAATCAGGAAAAATAATAATAGGTTTTGTTCCTGTCTTACTATCAGCAAAAGTAAGGTTTAATTTTTCAGCAGATCTAAAATGTAAGTTCCCCTTAAGTTCAGGCTTAGCGTCTAAAATAGGGCAAAATTGTAGTAAGATATCAACTGCGTGACTTCTACGTCCACCCTCTGGCAGTGGTACTCTTTTTTTGTAAAATAAATGAGCGCCTTCTCTGCAGTCAGAACGACCTACTTTTAAATTACCGTGAGCGCGGGATGTCATTAATCCAGATCTTAATAAACCCTGAAAGTCGAAGACATAATCAAACTTAGTCTTACGCACTTCTTTCATGAGTTTTAGAAACCCTTTAGTTCCACCGTGACGATCGAAAACATAAACACAGTCTACGGCGTCACAGGCCCGAACGATCGGTGCAAACACATCTCTTACAATCCATGAAATCCTTAAGTCTTTGCAATGTGCTTTTAAGGAGGCAGCTACTTGAAGCCCATGCACAATATCCCCTAAGGAGGAAGGCTTAATGATGAGCAGTTCGGTCATAAGAATGGAGACTAAAAAATGAATCTAATAAAGATACGTAAGTCAGTCCAAATCATTTTTTAAGGCTTTGCAGAGCTCCCCGACTTCTCCAGCTTAGTAACCGTATGGTTTTCACCCTCCTTAAGGTCCTTGGTTGGATTATTGCCCTTACACCGGAGTGGATTCTGCATGCCCTGACGCTCGTTATTGCTGAACTCATCTACTGGGCATCCCCTAAACGAAGGAGACTCATCTTATCTAACCTCCATCACGTATACCCTGATAAACCAGGCGTCTGGCATACAAAAATGGCAAAAACATGCCTAAGACGCCTCACGGAGACGGGTTTCTTATCACTTGCAACACCCTATTTAAGCGAAAAGCGCATTCGAAAAATCGCTCACTTATCAAACAATTATAAGACCTGGCTTACCCAAACCAGTGCAAAGACAAAGGATGAACAAAAACCGATCGTATACGTGGGCATGCACTTGGCTTTATGGGAAAGCCTAACCTGGCTACCCCTCTTAAGTCCTGTAAAAATACCGGAATACGGAATCATTTTCAGACCTCTTGATAGCGAAAAAGCAGACGACTATGTTCGTACGACTCGTGGCAGGTTTGGAATGAAACTACTTTCACGAAAAGAAGGTTTTGCCCAAGCGATGCGTATTTTACGCGATAAAGGTTGTATCGGTATTCTGATTGATCAAAACGCAGGTATGCAGGGAGCCCTCACCACCTTTTTAGGCCGTGTTTGCTCCACCACAGAATTACCTGCAGTTTTAGCGACTAAGTTTAACGCAGATATCCGCACGTTCTTCCCACGAAGAACTGGCTTTTGGCGTGCAACCTTTGATTCAGAACCGATCATCCATGACGGAACGTCTCAAGGAATCACGATTGCCATCAATCAGTGGTTAGAAAAAGCACTCGAAGATGAAAATTTATCAGCAGCATGGCTATGGGGTCATGACCGCTGGCGTCATCAAGATATGCCAAGTAAACGTCTACGCTTAGAAAGTAAGCGCGATTTACTAAGCGATGAACTAAAGCTACGTAACTTAGAAAACCTACCGCGTAATACACGGCTTTGGATTCGAATGCCAAACTGGTTAGGAGATGTCGTCATGGCCTTACCGTTAGTTCGCGCAATCCGTAAAGCACGCCCTGATGCAGAAATTCATCTCTTAGCGAAAGGTAGCTTTGCTCACTTACTTGATAAAGTAGGATGTGCTGACTATGTGCATGCGCTGCCAAAACAAAATGTAAGTTATTTTAAATCTTTTTGGCGCTTAAGAAAAACCTATCCCGATGTGTGGATTTGTTTAACCAATTCAGTGCGAGGCGATATTGAAGCTTGGCTTACACGCTGCCCACAACGCTTCGGTATTAAACGTGTTTCTAAGTCACGTCCTCTTCTAACTCATACCTTTAACGTTCCGGCTAGTTTTGATGAATCAAAACATCATCAAACAGAATTATGGAATCAGTTCCTAGCCCATTTTGGATTACTAGAAAATCCCGTCACGACACCTATTTTTAGCACAGCACATAACGCTCAAGGCCCAATCGCTTTACTGCCTGGATCAGAAAATTCACCTGAAAAACGCTGGCCTGTAGACTATTTCAGAAAATTAATTCAACTACGCCCTACTGATCAGTTTGTTATCTTGGGTACACCAACTGATGTAGCAATCGCAGATGCGATAGCAGCTAACATGGATAACCGCGTTACAAATCAGTGCGGAAAGACAACGCTTCTTGGATTTGCTGAAGAATTATCCAAATGCCGTCTTGTGATCAGTAATGATTCAGGCGGTTTACATCTTGCTAACGCGCTAGGAGTTCCTGTCATTGGACTGTATGGACCAACTAATCCAGTGAGAACGGGCCCTGTCTTTTCTAGTCCATTTATTCTCGCTCAACCAGAGGGCTGCCCTGCAACTGGTGGTAAGCCACTGAGTGAACTCTCACCTGAAGCCGTAAATGCTCTGATTTTAACTTAGAAAAGGCCCGTATCTTGCTAGTACACTAAAATATTGCTGCTTCCTTGGAACGTATCATTAAATAGTCAACTTCCCCCGTGCCTCTTCTTACTGTTACCAACTTAAAGACTTACTTTCATACCCGAAGTGGCATTGTGAAAGCAGTAGACGGTGTAAACTTTAACATAGAACGTGGTGAAACGCTTGGGATTGTAGGAGAGTCAGGTTCAGGCAAATCAGTTACTTGTTATTCCATGATGGGGCTCATTGCACAGCCTCCTGGAAAAATTGAATCTGGTACGGCTATTTTTGATGGTATTGATTTATTAAACTGCAGTCCCGCTCAAGCTCGTTCAATTCGTGGGAAACGTATATCGATGATCTTTCAAGATCCGATGACTTCCCTTAATCCCTATCTTAAAATAGGAGAGCAATTAATTGAACCGCTACTCATCCACGAAAAAATCAGTAAAACCGATGCGTTAAAACGTGGCATTGAAATGCTTGAAGCTGTAGGCATCCATGATGCGAAAAATCGCATTAGTCAGTACCCGCATGAATTTTCCGGTGGTATGCGTCAGCGTGTGTTGATTGCAATGGCACTGATCACAAAACCTGAACTCTTAATCGCAGACGAACCAACGACAGCGCTCGATGTAACCGTACAGGCTCAAATCTTAGAACTCATTTCTAAGATGAAAAAAGAGTTAAACATGGCGGTCATTTTTATCACACACGATTTAGCGGTTGTTTCCGGCTTATGTGACCGTGTTCAAGTGATGTATGCAGGGCGCATTGTTGAGACAGCACCTACGCGTTCTATTTTTTATACACCTAAACATCCTTACACGAAGGGTCTTCAAAAATCGATCCCAGCGAATCAGCCTAAAGGAAAAGACTTATATACAATCAAAGGGCTACCACCGGATGTTTCTAAGCCACTGCCCAGCTGCGCATTCGCGTCTCGGTGTGAATTTGCAACAGAGCGCTGCTTAGTAGAACCAATGCCACTCTCTGTCGATAACGAGGGACATTCCCACACATGTTTGCGTGTTCACTTAAACGAAATTTAATCCCGTGGCTGAAACCATTTTAGAACTTCAAAACGTAAAAACCCATTTTCCTATACAAAAAGGATTTGTTTTTAAGCGTTTAGTTGGATCAGTGAAAGCTGTGGACGGTGTATCACTGACTTTAAATAAAGGTGAAGTGTTAGGCTTAGTTGGAGAATCAGGCTGTGGTAAATCTACCCTTGCTAGAACAATCCTCCAATTACTCCCGACAACCGAAGGACGTGTTCTTTTAAATGGAAAAGTGCTAACGAACGCATCAAGTAAAGCGATCAAAGAAGCACGTCGTGAAATGCAAATGATCTTTCAAGATCCTTATGCATCACTCAATCCTCGAAGAACTGTTTTTGAAACACTTGCCGAGCCACTCAAGGTTCACGGCGTATGCAAGACAGAACAGATACCAGAGCGCGTAGCATCACTTCTACAAACGGTAGGTTTATCGCCTCGGTTCATTCATAAATATCCACACGAATTTTCAGGGGGACAAAGACAACGTATTGCGATTGCACGTGCCCTAGCGCTTGAACCTAAACTCATCATCGCAGATGAACCCGTATCGGCGCTCGATGTTTCCATTCAAGCTCAGATATTAAATCTTCTCGCTCAGTTAACCCGCCAGATGGGTTTAAGTCTTGTATTCATTGCTCACGACTTATCCGTTGTAAAACATATCTCAGACCGAATTGCGGTGATGTATTTAGGTAAAGTTGTTGAGCTTGGTTCAGCAACCGAAGTCATCGAATCCCCTAAACACCCGTATACTAAAGCGCTGGTGAGTGCGATTCCTCAGCCAAATCCAGACTCAGAAAAGAATAGACAACGCATTATGCTTTTAGGTGATCCACCATCCCCTATTAACCCACCGAAAGGCTGTGCGTTCCATACCCGGTGCAATTATGCTACCGAAGCCTGTTCAGCGAGCGTACCAGAACTTACATCTTTTGAGGGTCGCTTTGTCTCGTGCAGCCGAATCCGTGAAATCTAAGACTGAACGATTGCTAAACTGAGCTAAACGGTTTAACTCAGGCTTTAGTATGAAGCTTACGACTAGCCTTAGCCTTCTTCTTCTTAGCTTAGTTCTACTTGTGCCAGTAAGTCAGGCTCAAACAGAACCTGGATCAAAGCTTGATCCTACACAATTCAAAGAGACAACGGTTGTGCATTTATGGGCAACCTGGTGCTCAAATTGCAAAAATGAACTAAAAAGCGGTGGCTGGAAAAAAACGGTAGAAGCAAATCCAAGTACGCATTTTATTTTCATGACGGTATGGTGCGAAGGAGATGGTCACGAAATGCTAGCCCAGTACGGCATAGGCGGACAAAAAAATGTCACGATTCTTTCCTGTGGTAATCCTTCGCGACTTAAAGCAGATCGACTGACAACATTGTTTGGACTACCTGTCACATGGGTTCCAACAACCTGGGTTTATTCTAAGGGATCTCTGCGCTACGCTTTAAACTACGGAGAAATTCGTTTTTCCATGCTTCAAGACATGATTACCGATTGCAGCAGTAAGTGGTAATTAACTGTAATTAATGTCTCTTTTAGCCATACAGTCGCTTAAGAAATCTTTTGTTACCCCAACGGGTGAGAAAAAAGTTATTGTCGATATTCCCCACTTTTCGCTCGAGCAGGCTGAGCAGCGTGCACTGCGTGGCGAAAGTGGCTCTGGTAAAACCACCTTTTTGCATTTAATCGCCGGTATCTTAGCTACAGATGAAGGATCAATTTTGATTGGGCAAACGGATATGGCCCGTTTATCTGAATCGGAGCGTGATCGTCAAAGAGCCTTATCCTTAGGTTATATTTTTCAGACCTTCAACTTGCTCCAAGGTTATACCTGTTTAGAAAATGTTCTCTTAGGTATGAGTTTTGCAGGCAAAGCAGATAAAAAACGTGCATCGGAAGTACTGGACCGCGTCGGACTTTCTCACCGTCTTAATCACTATCCGCGTCAATTATCAACCGGACAACAACAGCGTGTTGCTATTGCTAGGGCCCTTGTAAATAAGCCAAATCTCATTCTTGCGGACGAACCAACTGGCAACTTAGATCCCGCTACAAGTCGCGAAGCACTGCGTCTCATACGAGAAACTTGTTCGGAAACAAAAGCTGCTCTCTTACTCGTGAGTCATGATTCTCAAGTGCTCAGTACGTTTGAAGGCGTGCAAGATTTTAGCCTGCTAAACAAAGCAAGTAACGAAGGCGGTGCGAAATGAACTTATTTCAAATCGTTTTACGCAATCTTCGTCAGCACTTACTTTCGACAATTATAACTGCGCTTTCGATTGCGTTAGCAGGAGGTCTACTCATGTCGATTTGGTCTGTAAAACAACAGTCTCAGCAAACCTTTACACGCGTGAACAGTGGCTTTGATGCAGTTCTAGGAGCACGTGGCTCAAAACTTCAACTCGTCTTAAATTCTATTTTTCATCTCGAAGCTTCTACCGGAAATTTAAATCAAACAGACTTTGATTACATACGGCGTCACCCTACCGTTAAACGAGCAATACCTATCGCTGTAGGTGATAACTTAAAAGGTTACCGCATTGTAGGAACCGTGCCCGAACTCTTTACTGATATAGAATACGCTCCGCATCACACCTATACACTCCGTGAGGGTAAATTATTTGATCCTACAAAAAAAGAAGCTGTTCTTGGTGAATTTGCTGCTAACCAATTACAGCTCAACGTTGGCGATACCTTTCACCCTTTCCATGGATTAGCCTACGATCCTCGCAATCAACACCCTGAAACATATACCGTAACAGGAATACTCAAAGCATCGAATACTCCTGCAGATAAAGTCGTCTGGATACCACTTCACGGCCTACAAACCATGGGAGGCCATGACCCGAAAGCTGCTAATGATATAAGCGCTATCCTCATTCAGCTACGCTCCCCTACTTCAGGTTTTATTTTAGATCTTCTCTATAACAAACAAGGTAATCGATTAACCTTTGCATGGCCGATTGGAGCAATCATATCAGATCTTTTTGGTAAAATAGGTTGGTTTGATAAAGTACTCACTTTGATCGCATACCTCGTTGCTCTTGTGTCTGCAGCCGGTGTTCTAGTTGCGATTTATAATTCGATGGCTGCACGCAGTCGAGACATCGCAATTCTCAGATCCCTTGGTGCTCACAGAAGGACTATCTTAGGAACGATCGTATTAGAAGCAGCTACGATAGGAACAATAGGTATGCTCTTTGCTTTTGTTTTTTACTTTTCTATCCTTACTCTCGTTAGCACCATTATTAGAAGCCAAACTGGTGTCATGCTAAATGTATTTAGTTTTGACTACGTTATGATATGGGCCCCATGTACGATGATTACCTTATGTGCATTAGGTGGTTTAGTGCCTGCACTCAAAGCGTATAGAGCAGATATCGCTTCAAACTTAGCACCTGTATCGTGAGCAATCTAAAATTAAGCATATTTTTAATTTTAGTTTTATCTTTTAGTTCACTACTCACGAGTTGCAGTAAACCTAAAGAAATAAAAGAAGTCCTCATTCACCAGCACCATGCACCCCACGGAGGAACTGCTGTAGTTTTAGGTAACGAATTATATCATTTAGAATTTGTTCTGGATTCACAGGCTCGCACCTTAACGGCTTACGTATTAGATTCAGAAATGGAAAATTTTGTTCGTATTGAACAGTCGACACTCGAATTGCAAATAACATCACATTCTAGTCAGATACCCCTTGTACTTAATGCCATTGAAAATTCAGCTACAGGCGAAAAACAAGGTGACACTTCAGAGTTCCAGTGCACATCAGATTTTTTTTCAAAAACAACGGCATTTGACGCCGTCATAAAGTTGATTAAGGTTAATAACCATACTTTCTCGGAAGTTAAATTTAACTTTCCTTACGGTAACGATCGTGACTAAACCTAAAAACAGTCTATTTTCAAATACACTAGCAGTACTTCTTGCTAGTTTAGTATTTATTTTAGGTTTAATAGCCGTTTGTCCAGACGCCCATCACTTCATCCATAAGGACTCTGATGAATCAGGCCATTCCTGCGCTGTAACACTTTATAGCCAAGGAACTACGCTAACTACTGCTGGTGTATTTATCCTAGAACATCAGCCCTTTGTAGTAGGAAAAGTACTAAAACCAGAATCTCTTTTTCTCCAAACTTCCCTATACTACCTTAAGCCAGAAAGAGGCCCACCTCGTTTGGGCGCTTGAGTAGTTTTAGTTTAACAGCCGTAACGTAAAACTACGTCGGCTAATTTTAAAGTACTGCGCAATTGCAGTTGTAATGGAAGTATTCTATGAAATCTCGCTTACCTTTTATATCACTTTTTATTTGTTTAGTTGTTAGTTTAAACGCTCAAACTAGTTCACAATCACAATCCCAAGACGATCAAACGGTCAAATTAGACGCCTTTGTAGTATCAGATTCCTTGGATGTTGCGCGTGAAGGGATTGTACCATCACTTGGTGCCACATCCTACGAAATTGGTAAAATGCAACTCGATGCTGAATCGTTAGGTGGAAATGGAAGTTTTAATGAAATATTACTTCGTGTACCTAGCGTAGCAGAGGATTCTTTTGGCCAAGTACATTTACGTGGAGAACATGCTGACTTACAGTACCGAATTAATGATGTTTTACTTCCTGAAGGCATTAGCGGTTTCGGACAAGAACTAGATATACCGTTCATTAAATCTGCAGCCATTCTTACTGGTAGCTTGCCCGCACAGTACGGTTACAGAACAGCTGGTGTAGTTGATATCCACACAGAGAGTGGGTCTACTGATTTTAAAGGCAGCATAAATACCTTTGTAGGTAGTCATGATACACTAAAATTCACTGCTACTGGAGGCTCTCAAAACGGCCAATTCGGCGGCTTCACGACATTAAGTACAGAAACAAATAATCTAGGTATTGAAAATCCTGAACCAACAAAAGAAGCGGTACATGACAAAACCAATCAAATTAAATTCTTCACGAATTTATACTATGTAATCAATTCAACGAGCCGACTTTCCTTCATGCTTAGCGACTCAACGGCTACCTTTCAGATTCCAAATTCTGCTAATCAAACTCAAGGCTACACATTAAAAAATATACCACTATTTAATTCATTAAATCTTAATGAGAATCAGGCCGAATTTAATGACTATGCAATCCTAGCTTATCAAAAATCTAGCGGAGATTTTAATTTTCAAGCCTCCTTATTTACTCGGTACAGCTTAACTCATTTTACACCTGATACCGTTGGAGATCTAATCTTTAACGGCGTAGCCAGTGAAGTACACCAAGACTTAATTAGTAACGGTCTCGAGTTAGACAGTAAATGGGATATAAATACTAATCACACTTTACGTTTTGGAACTTTTCTATCTAGCCAAAATGCGAACACAAAAACAAACACAGCCGTTTTCCCAACAGATGATAATGGTGACCAGACAAGTACGACTGCATTCTGGATTCAAGACTCGCACCACCGTCTTGGCTGGTTAATTGGCACATACATCCAAGATGAATGGAAGTTGCCCAATAATATAACTGTCAATGGAGGTCTTCGTTTTGATACCTCTCATGGAGCTCTTAACGAATCGCAGGTAAGTCCACGTATAAACACAGTATGGCAGGCACAAAACGATTTAAGTATTCATTTGGGCTATGCAAGGTACTTCACCCCACCCGCCATAGAATTAGTAGATACCCCTACCTTAGCAAAATATACAAATACAACGAATGCTTCTGAGGTTCTAACCAATTCTGCCATCGCTTCCGAGCGGTCTAACTACTTAGACTTTGGCCTAACAAAACAATTAACACCTACTTTAAGTCTTGAATGGGATAGCTATCTTAAAAAAGCAACCCACCTGCTTGATGAAGGTCAATTTGGTCAGGCTGTCGTTTTCAATGCCTTTAATTATACCTATGGCGAAATTTACGGCTCTGAAATTAGTCTCAATTACACGACTAAAAAACTCACCGCTTATCTCAATGCTGCGGAAGGTAGAGCTTACGGAAAAAACATTTCTTCAGGACAATTTGAATTCGATCAAGCTACACTTAATTATGCTGCTAACCACCAGATAGCACTTGATCATGAACAATCACTAACCCTCTCCGGAGGTCTATCCTACCACTTTACGCACGATTTATTATATCTCGATTCATTGTACGGCAGCGGCTTAAGAAGCGGCTTTGCAAACACAGATCACTTAGCTCCTTATTATCCAGTCAATGTTGGCTATGAGCATACCCTTAACTTGAACCATAAACGTAGCGTAAGCATACGCCTAGATATCGTTAATCTCTTTGATGAAGTATATACCTTACGTGACGGTTCAGGAATTGGCGTATTTGCTCCACAATACGGAGCAAGGCGCGGTTTCTTTGCTAGTGTTAACTACAGTTATTAACGCTTACTGATTTGTCTAAGCGCTTCGTAACACGCTATACCTGCTGCAGTAGATAAATTAAGGCTACGCAGTGTTGGATCAGCCTGAGGTATCGTAACGCGGTTTTCTCCTACATAGTCATGAAGAAATGCGGGTGCCCCTGCTCCTTCGTTACCAAAGAGCAAACCGTCTCCATCCTTAAATTCGACATCCCAGTACGACTTAGTCGCCTTGGTTGTAAATAGCCACAACCGCTTTGGCGCTTCACTACTTAGTTTAAAACTTTCCCAGTCTTTGTGATGAACAATATCAAGCGTTTTCCAGTAATCCATACCAGAGCGTTTCAAATGTTTATCCGTCACCGTGAACCCTAGCGGATGAATCAAGTGTAACCGACTTTTTGTAAGTGCACACATACGCCCTATATTTCCTGTATTTTGAGGAATTTCAGGACGATATAATACAATATGAAGCATATCCCTTACTTATAAAAAATTAATTTATAACCTCTACAACAAGTCCCTGATTATCGACTTCAAGAACACGAGATTCTGAAGTTACTCCAACATCAGAAAACGCTTTTTGCATAGCATGAGCGACACGAGCTCTACTTTCTGTCGTAGCGACGCATAAAACACTCGAGCCACTACCACTGAGCCACCCTGTAAAACCACCGGCTGCAACGCCTGCTGCAATAGCTTCCGCTCCACCTTTAATTTTGGGTAAGCGGTACGGCTCATGCATAAAATCCCCAGCACTGAAGCGCAGTTTTGCATAATCCCCACTTGCAAATGCAGCTACTAAGTAGGCAGCACTATTAATACTTTTTACCGCATCAAAATATGAAAGCGTAGAAGGCAGCACACCACGTGACTCCTTTGTCAGTAATTCACTACTTGGAGAAACAACAACAAACTTTACACTAGGTGGAACGGGATAGCGTATCGTATCTAAGAACTGGTTAGTTTTAGGATCGCACCGAGAAACACAAAATCCACCTAAGATTCCCGCACTCGCATTGTCCGGATGACCTTCTAGTTCAGTCGCTAAACTTACCCACTGGTCACGCGTTGTGCCAGCACCCGTTAATTGATCTAAACCTGCAATAATGCCTGCGATGACAGTCACACTGGAACCAAGTCCACGAGCAGGAGGCACATCACCAGTTACATGAAATGAAAATCCGATTGCAGGAACTTGAAAGGTTTTAAAAAATGCACCAGCGGTCGCTTCTACCATAGCTAGTCCACGTTTATCAGAATCGCTTTCAGGTAAAATTTGAAGCCCTTCCTGCTTTGTGAGCGTGACTGTGTTATACACTTTGAGAGCAAGACCAAGTGTATCAAAGCCAGCACCACAATTCGAAGTACTGCCAGGAACCTTAACTGAAACTGTTTTGGGTGATGAACTCATGTACGTCTGGCCTTTAAGACCTTAGTGATCTCACGCACTTGAGCCTTCTTTTTCAAGTCTTCACGCTTATCGTAATTCTTTTTTCCGGTACAAAGTCCCAATTCTACCTTTAAAAGCGCTTCTTTAAAATAAAGCCTTAAGGGAACTAAGGAGCGTTTCCCTACGAGAACTGCCTCTGTAATCTTTTTGATCTGATGCTTATGCATGAGGAGCTTTCTCGCACGCCTTGCATCATGATTGTAGATATTACCAAAGGTGTAGGGATCAATGTGGGCATTCATTAGCCACAATTCCCCTTTATCTGGCCTAGCAAAGGAGTCGCTGATTTGAGCACGCCCAGCACGTACCGATTTCACTTCAGTGCCTGTTAAACGAATTCCCGCCTCAAAACGCTCTTCAACAAAGTAATCACGGAATACCTTAGCATTCCGGATTTCCGTAAAACGGCCTTCGTCGTTGTTTTTTGCGGCCATAAAAATTCTAGTATCCGCAGATTAAGCGAAAAATGGAAAGGGAAATTTAATTCCCTTTAAAGTAAAGCTCAGAACCTGTGTTAGCTATTAGCTAACAGCTTCTTCGAAGCTAATCTTATCTTCGATTATTTCGCGTAGGGCGATATCCTCTGGAGAAAGTTTTTCTAGGGATTCAACGAGTGGACGATTTCCACGTTTTAATTGTTTAACGCGGCGTGAGACCACATTGATGAGGATATTTGGATCCTGGATCTTAGCGAGGGCCTGTTTGATGTAGTCGTCTCTCATAGTATTTGCCTAAAGGGTTTAAAGTTTCAAAAATGGGCCCACTTCGTCAAGATATTACTATAGACAAGCCTGAGTCATAATTCCTTCTACTACATGTATATTGCGTGGACTACCGTTTCTAAAGTTTCAGAGGCTGAAGCAGTTGCAAAAGAAGCTATATCTCAGGGTCTAGCTGCCTGTGTGCAAGTAGAACCCATAACTTCCTATTACAACTGGGAAGGAAAACTTGAAGTATCTTCCGAATATCGTCTGTGTTTTAAGTGTACTGACAAAAACCTTAAGTCATTGGAGCAGTTAGTTTTAGGTAAACATCCTTATAAAACTCCTGAATGGATATGCGTAGAAGTTACGCATGCCTCAGAAAAGTACTTGTCATGGGTTGAAGGCAACTCTACTGCTTAATCCTTTAACTCGACACTTACTACTCTTTTCACGCCATGTCCCAACACAAAAGTCTTCAAGGTGCCAGCGGTATCGTTCGTAAACGCAACGTTTTAAAGCGTTTTGAACGCGTAGAAATTCTTAAGAAACGTGGCCAATGGAAAGAAGGAGACCGCGTTCAAGGTCTTCGTAAAACAAAACCTGGCGTTTAAGCTGGGCCTTTGCCTAGCAGCTCGATGCAGTCATTTTGATTATGCACGAACTGATTAATCGCCTGATTTCTTGGTACGTTACTTCCCTGGATACAGGGGGCTATCCTCTCGTCATCTTATTAATGGCGATTGAGAGTTCAATTATTCCTGTACCAAGCGAACTCGTTATTCCTTTTGCAGCTTATCTCGCTCACAGCCATGGCAACATGAGTGTGACGGGGGTTGTTATCGCTGGTGCAGTTGGATCCTGGATTGGAGCAACTGTCATGTACTGGGTATCCCGTTTAGCAGGACGCCCACTCGTACTACGCTACGGTAGATATTTCTTTATCTCACAAGACAAAGTACAACTCGCAGAAACGTGGGCAGCTCAGTACGGTGTGTTTGGTATTTTTGCATCACGCCTCTTACCCGTTGTTCGTCACTTAATCGGTATTCCAGCTGGTATCGTTCGTCTCAACTTTACTCAGTACTCAATACAAACTGTTTTAGGTTCAACGCTTTGGTGTGCAGTCCTCGCTTTTGTCGGAGTAGTCGCTGGTAAAGATCAGAACTTAATTAATGGCGACATGAAATCGATCACCGTATGGTTATCGTGCGCTGTACTGGTTCTTTTCGGACTATACTACTTTTTTGTTCATCGCTCGATTAGTCAAAAAAAGTGATCTAAGATTTAGGATCATTTTAAATGACTTAGTGGCTTTAACGGTATAGCCTAATTCACAAGTCACTTATCGGTATGTCATTTTCGATCGAGATTTCAGAGGAAGTAAAACAAGCACTCGCTCAAAAACGTGGTGTTGTAGCATTAGAGTCGACACTCATTACACACGGCCTTCCCTACCCAGACAATGTAACTACGGCTCAGTCCATGGAGGATGCTGTTAGAAGTTCTGGCAGTATTCCAGCTACGATTGCGATTATTAATGGCGTAATAAAAGTTGGTATTACTAAACAAGAGATCGAATTTTTAGCCAAGCTACCTTCAGACAAGGTACGCAAATGCAGCAGAAGAGATCTTCCGATTGCTATAGCTCAAAAAGATAATGCCTCAACGACCGTTGCAGGCACGATGATTATAGCGCATAAAGCTGGCATTAAACTCTTCGCAACAGGTGGCATAGGTGGCGTTCACCGCGGAGCTCCCAACGATGTATCTGCAGACTTAATTGAACTAGGTAGAACACCGGTAACAGTGGTTTGCTCTGGAGCTAAGGCTATTCTAGATCTACCACTCACTGCTGAATTTTTAGAGACACAAGGTGTTCCACTGATCGGCTACCAGGTAGCTAAGCTGCCAGGCTTTTACACTCGCCTAACCGATATAGAGGTTGATGCCAGTGTAGAAAATCCAAAAGAAGCTGCTCAGATTGTATCTGCATCTCAAAATCTAGGTTCAAGCCAAGGCGGCTTAATTATAGGCGTACCTATACCTGAAACATACGCGCTTCCTGAAAGCGAAATGAATATCGTAATCGAGAAAGCGATTAGTGAATGCGCAAGCTTAGGAATAAAAGGCAAAGCTGTGACTCCCTTTCTTTTAAAACGCGTGTCTGAATTAACTGACGGCGTGTCACGGAAAGCAAATGTAGCACTGCTCATCAATAATGCTAAAATTGCTGGTCAGATCGCACACGCACTGTGCCAGCTTTGATGAAAAATTCTCTCTTGCTCGTTATAAATAATTTTTAAAATTCCAATAACTATTGAACGTAGTTATCCGGTTTTTGCCACGGAACTTGTCCACCACGCTGAATGTTAGCTCGAAGTGCTTTAGCTAATTTTTTTGTTATATCAGGATAAGCTTTAGCTAAATCTTTTGTCTCAAGCGGATCTGTTTTAATATTATATAATTCAATAGGGGTAAATGGACTATCTTGTATAATTTTCCAATCACCGCTGATTAAAGCTTCAATTGTTTTACCGCCATATATATCAGTGCCTTCACGACGGCAGAAATATAATTGACGATCATAGTTAGCATCAGATCCACCAAGTAGTGTTGGTAAAAAACTGACTCCATCAATACCTACTGGCGCTTGCGTATGAGAAACATCACACACGGTGGCAAAAATATCCATAGTAAGTGTTCTTCGTTCGGTATAACTTCCTGATGCAATCCTACCTGGCCAACGAGCACAACCTGGTACGCGCAACCCACCTTCAAACATGTGCTGCTTATCTCCTCTCCAAGGGCCATTGTATCCTCCATATTTTAATACCCCTCCATTGTCTGAAGTAAAAATAACTAAAGTATTTTGTGTAAGATTAAGTGCATCTAGTCTTTCCAAAACTTTGCCTATTCCTGAATCAAGATGCTCAATTAAAGCTACCATACGCGCCCTTTTATCTGTAATGCCGGGTGAACGAGCCTTAACACGATCCAACCATTCTTTAGGAGGCTGAATAGGTTCATGCGGTGCATTGTAAGCTAGATACATAAAGAAGGGCTTTTGTGATACCGCACTTTTATCAAGATAATCACACGCCCACTGCGTAAACAAATCTGTCGCATGTCCTTCAGGACTTATAGTCTCACGATTATGCCGCATATAATTCTGCCCATTACGCAAATGCGTTGTATAACTATCCATCATATCTCCTAGAAAACCTTTAAACTCATCAAAACCTCTATCATTAGGAAGATTAGGCGACTCAAACCCTAAATGCCACTTACCTATAATTACTGACTGGTAGCCATTTATTTTTAGTACATCGGGTAACAACCGAGCCTGAGGTGATAACCAACCCCAATTATTTTCAGATTCACCCCTAATTACTCCAGGAACACCAACTCTATCAGGATATTTGCCTGTCAGTAACGATGCACGCGATGGAGCACAAACACATGAGTTAGCATAAAAATTAACAAATGTGATGCCCTCATGCGCTATGCGATCTATGTTTGGAGTTCTTATGTCCTTAGTTCCAAAACCTGAATAATCACCTCTTCCTAGATCATCACATAAAATGACGACTATATTAGGATGTGTGTCGGCAGCACTAGCAGACAGGGATAAGAGTAAAACATATGCGACTACTATTATGCTTAATAATTTCATTCGCACTAATTATGAATTACTAAAAACCATATAACGAGGCAGGATTATCGCGTAATACAAGATTTTTATCCGCATCTGACGAAATCCAGCGATCTAAAGATTGGCGTGCACTTACATAGGTTGAGGCCATCTCAAACTGAGTATGAGGCCAATCACTACCCCACAACAAACGATCTATGCCTACAGCATGCTTCAACAACGGTATAGCTTCTAGGGCAACTAAATCACCACGACCATTTGAACCGTTACGGTAAGCACCAGAAAGCTTAAACCAAAGTTTTCTTGAATCACCTAATTTAAGAAGTGACACAAAACCAGGATCATTAACACCTAACTTAGGATCAGGCCTACCAAAGTGATCTACGACTAGTTTTAGGCCTGCTGCTATTAGTGGCTTAACAATTAGTGAAATATCTTTAGCCTCACGGTGTACATCTACCGACCAATTTAAAAGAGATAGATTTTCTAAAAAAGTAGGCCACGGCGCTTCTGAAAAATTAGGAATCTTTGCTTGAACTAAGTTTAGACGAATTCCAACAACACCTTGAGTAGCCAAATCCTTCATTTCATCGAGCGTACTCGTAGGTGGAATAACCACTATGCCGCGTAAACGTTTACTATACTGACTCAAACCTGAAACTAAGTACGAATTATCAGTTCCAAGAAAACTAGGCTGAACAAGTACCGCATTTGATATACCATTACCATCGAGTAATTGGATATAGTCATTCACTGTAGCATCGTACTCAGGGACATATCTCGCATTCGCTGCGATCTTCAGTCCTCTTTTAAAAATATGCGCATGTGTATCTATCGATGCGTTTGATGGCAAAGAGTGACTTAGATCTGATGCGTTAAGTATATTTCTCATTGATAGAGCACCTACTGCTGAGAGTAGTGAGACGGTAAATGTTCGACGATTAATATGATTATCAGTCATTTTTCTGGGTTGATAAAAGCACCGTTGCTTTGGTTTCAGGCAAAAATAAAATTGCTATGATAACCACAGTGTATGCAGCTGCAGCGTCGATTCCAATAGCAGTACCAAGTGGCATTGACTTACTCATATTGCCAACCAACCAGGGAAATGCCGCTGATGCAATACGTCCAAAATTATAGCAAAAACCAACTCCTGTGCCACGTATACCCGCAGGGTAAAGTTCATTAAAAAGAGTACCAAGACTTGCTGGTATACCTGCAGCAAAAAAGCCTAATGGAAAACCAAGAACAAGCATCACGTGATTCGATAAAGGAAGTATTAAATAAGACAGCACAGTAATGACACAACATACTGCAAAAAGTATAATAGTTTTCTTCCTGCCTATTCTGTCTTGTAGGTTGGCACTCGTTAAACAACCACATCCAAAAGCAATAATAATTACGCTTAAATAACCTCCAGTACTGAGTATAGATAAACCTCTCTGAGTCTTCAAATAAGTTGGTAGCCATGTCATCAATGCATAATAACCACCATGTGCTCCTAAACCTATAAAACCTCCAACTAAAGTAGCTCTTAGAACTTTTGGTGAAAATATTCCAAATCCGATTAATATATTTTTATTTTTTTCTTTCTTTGTAATTGGTTCAGGTACTGATCGCTGAACATATATGACCAAAAGCGCAGGAAGAAGGCCTATAGCAAACATTACTCTCCAAGCAAATATTGGAGGTAAAAAAGAAAAAATAAGCGTATATAGTAAAACCGAACCACCCCATCCCCAAGCCCAAGCACTTTGCACAGAGCCAATCGCTCTACCTCGTAGCTCAGGACGCATTACTTCAGCTAGTAAGACTGCACCAGCAGCCCATTCACCACCAAAACCTAAACCCTGAAATGACTTAATAATAAGTAACTGAGTAAAAGACTGAGTTATAGAACTTAGAAAAGTGAATACCGAAAACCAAAGTATAGTTAGCTGCAATAACCTAACACGACCAAATCTATCTGATAAAGCGCCCGCTAGCCATCCACCAATTGCAGAAGATATCAAGGTAACGCTAGCCAGAGATCCTGCTTGGTTAGAAGTTAATGCAAACGTTGAGATTATCGCCGGTAATGCCAGACTAAACATCTGACTATCTAGTGCATCTACTGCCCAGCCACCAAAGCATGCCCAAAAAGTAAGCCTCTCTGTTTTGGTTGTTTGATTGAACCAGCTAAACATAAATTTTTAACTTAATATCAATATTTAATAATTAAATATATAAACCATGCACTCATATTAAAAATATGAGCACATGGTAAAATATTATAGATATCAAAACTTAGCTTCCAGCGTCAGGACTGCTCTGCCAGGCAAACCTCTAACTTGGTTCGCAGGTTGGTATACGATATTTGACATATTTTGCCAATTAACTGTAGCACTCATGTGCGTACTACCTGCATTCCAATTATAACCCAAGGCACTATTAAATAGACAGTAGCTATCAAGTAAGAGTGAAGGATTTTTATTATCACCCATACTTGGGCTCTTATAATTAAGGCCAAATCCAACCCAAAAGTTTTTCATTCCTAGATACGCAAAGTCGTATCTTGTCCAAAGATTAGCCATTGTTTTAGCTGAATTTTGTGGATGCGCTCCGAGATAATAGGCATACCCTAAAGGCTCAACTACATTACGTATATCCTCTTCAGATACACTCGCAAACACTTGTAAGTCATCTATTGGAGAATAATTAATTTCAAACTCTGCCCCTTTAGCGCGTACATTTGTACCTTGTATAATTTGAACAAAGGTTGTGCCGTTAATAACTTGGTTTAATTGCGTGATATTATTATCTTGTTCAATCTGATACACAGAAACGGTTGATGAAATACGTCCATTCAAGAAATCACTCTTAGCACCAATTTCATACTGCTTACTGGTTACCGCAGATGACTGACCACCTATTACAGAGCTATATACACCGTTTACGTTTTGAATCGACTGCGTATAAGCCTGTGTAGGAATAGAAAATCCTTCACTTAACGAAGCATAAACCATTAAGTCAGGAAGTAACTTATAACCCATACCAAATTGAGGTGTAGTAGCAGAAGCACGCAATCCTATACCTATCGTGGATACACCTGTAGTTGGACTGACCGTAGTAGTTTGCGTTCCAAATCGTGCATAACGCTCGCCAAATAATAACAATAAACGATCATTAAAGAAACTTGCATTAAGCATTCCAAATACACCTGCATCACTAATAAAACTTTGGTTATATGTAGATGGCGCTAAAGTAGAGGGTATCGCATACTGAGTATTTGATTCATGGTTTATAAAATACGTTGGGCTTTGTGGATCAACATCCCAGGTCTGATAATAAGGACTAGCTGCGGTACCAGAATTTTGCTGAGTTGTTGAATCATCATATACTTTTTCATACGTTACACCAAATAATGGCTTAAATGTAGCTCCCCTAAGCTTATACAAACCAGCTAAATTACTCTGGATATTGATTGTATGGCCCCAATTGTTTTGTAGACGTACACGACGAGGTAGCACCGCAGGTGCTGCTGTTCCATTTTGCGTCTGAAAAGCATTAGCATTATCGCTCAAAATCTGGCTTGCAAAAGCTACATAAGAAGCAAGCTGTTGCGCTGTAGACATTGCAGTCCAGCTAGGAGAAACTGACCATGCTGTACCACTATACTGCAGGGATCCAGGAGGTGCTAAATATATAGCATTTACACCTGTCATCAATTGTGACGAGAAATTAGAGTTGTAATCAAAATTAGTTTTAGAAATCCAGTGATCAGATACTTTGAAATCAACTTCTGTAGTATAAGAAACATTTTTTGTTTCTCTATGATCACTCGTAGCTGAATAATTAAAAGTTGTAGGCAACTTTCTGTAGTAAGGTAAATAACCTGGATCAGCAGCATCTTGATATCCTGCAAGAGCATCTACACCTACCTTATTAGTTAATGCAGCAGATGGTGATGGCGAACCTACCGCAGTATTAAATGAAGATACGATACTTGTTGGCGTAGCAACTTCTACATTAGGATAATATAAAGCTGGTGGAGTTTCAGCACGAATTAGATACTGA
>Ga0364887_10289_pt1 | contig 30242 bp, 31 predicted proteins | sample ExccelJu500001D4_4_FD_206924 | JGI IMG/M metagenome (GOLD analysis project Ga0364887, IMG submission 206924) | Enriched cells from Trout Bog Lake Hypolimnion, Wisconsin, USA - BchlTB.July23.5000.01.D4 | ecosystem: Environmental > Aquatic > Freshwater > Lake > Hypolimnion/Profundal zone | place...
CATCTAGCCTTGGGTCGCATGTTCGAACCATGCTGAGAGACTAAAACCCCACTCGTTATTGGGCTTTAATCCAAATATGGCAGGGGGTGTAGCATGGAGATGGCTTAATTGATCGTAGAACAAACTAGGGAAGCACAATGAATCATTCTGTAGCCTCTTATCTTCACGCTGATGACTTGGGTGCTTGGGGCACTTATTTGGAACAGGTCGATCGCGTAACCCCTTATCTAGGGCCATTATCGCGTTGGGTTGAGACTCTCAAAAGACCAAAGAGAACCTTAATTGTTGATGTTCCCATTGAATTAGATGACGGCACGATTGCGCACTATGAGGGGTATCGAGTTCACCATAACCTCTCGCGTGGCCCTGGGAAGGGTGGAATTCGATACCACCCTAATGTCACATTGTCTGAAGTGATGGCGCTCTCAGCCTGGATGTCAATTAAAACTGCTGTAGTGAATGTTCCTTTTGGCGGGGCTAAGGGCGGTATCCGTGTAGATCCAAAATCATTGTCTGTGGGTGAGTTGGAGCGAATGACACGTCGCTTTACCAGCGAGATCAATATGATGATCGGTCCGCAAAAAGATATTCCTGCGCCAGATGTCAATACCAATGAGCAAATCATGGCATGGATGATGGATACCTACTCCGTTAATCAGGGCCACACTTCAACAGGTGTCGTTACCGGTAAGCCTATTGCCTTGGGTGGTAGCTTGGGTAGGAGGGATGCCACCGGCAGAGGGGTATTTGTAGTGGCTAATGAAGCTTACGTCGATATGGGATGTGATGTCACTCAGGCAAGAGTAGCTATTCAAGGGCTGGGTAATGTAGGTGGGGAAGCCGCACGCTTATTTGCCCAGTCAGGCGCAAAAATTGTCGCGATTCAAGATCACTCGGATACCTTGTATAACCCCAACGGTTTTAATATTCCTGATTTGCTCAGACATGTTGCTAAAGCCCATGAGATTAAGGGATTTGATGGTGAATCGATTCCAGCTGAAAGTTTTTGGTCAGTACCTTGTGACATTTTGATTCCTGCGGCTTTGGAGTCTCAGATTACTAAAGTTAATGCTCTATTAATTCAGGCTAAATTAATTGTTGAAGGCGCCAATGGACCCACTACACCTGAGGCAGATGACATCTTAAAAGAGCGAGGGATTACTGTTGTTCCTGACGTGATTGCCAATGCTGGTGGTGTCACGGTTAGTTATTTTGAGTGGGTGCAAGATTTTTCGAGTTTTTTCTGGACTGAGGAAGAAATTAATCAGCGTTTAGATAAGATCATGATTGATGCATTTAGGGGGATTGATAGTATTGCCAAAATGCACCATGTTTCCTTGAGAACAGCCACTTTTATAGTGGGTTGCGAGCGCATTCTGAAGGCAAGGGAGATGAGGGGTCTATATCCATAGTGGCTAGAGGGTCAGAAAAAACCAGACATAAACCTACTTCCATCTTTCTTTGGTTTTATTTGCTCGGCCTGCTGTTGTCAAATTAGGGTTATTTACGCCTAAATTGGGGATTTCATGCCCTTATTAGGGATCTCCCGCTGATTCTGCTCTATATCTGTATATATACTAGTGTCTGATATTTTTAGTGTTTATAGACGATAGGAGATATTCGTGAAAAGCAAAAAACTCAGTAGATATAGTTTGGTCGCAGCGGCTTTGTTATTGGGCGCTGTCAATGCCAACGCTGCAAGCCCAACTATGGACAAGATTAAGTCCACCGGTGCGGTCACTATGGGTGTTCGTGAATCATCCATTCCGATGTCTTACACCACTGGTGATAGCCGCTTTGATGGTTACCACGTTGAAGTGTGTCGCATGATTCTGGGCGATATCAAAGATAAGCTCGGCATGAGTACATTGCGTATTAACTATCAGCCTGTTACCTCACAAAATCGCGTACCCTTGGTTCAGAACGGCACAGTCGATATCGAGTGTGGCACGACTACCAATAATGCATCTCGCGCTAAAGATGTTGGCTTTGCTAACACTTTGTACGTAGAAGAAGTCCGTATTGCTGTTAAAGCAAACTCAGGCATCAATTCGATTTCACAATTGGCTGGCAAAAAAGTGGCAACTACCACTGGTACTACGTCAGTACAGTTGTTGCGCAAGCATGAGAAAGCCAATGGCGTTAACTTTGATGAAGTATTTGGTAAGGACCATGCTGACAGCTTCTTGTTGCTCGAGTCTGGTCGTGCTGATGCCTTCGTAATGGATGGTTCGATCTTGGCAGGTAATATCGCCAATGCCAAGAATCCAAAAGACTACAAAATCGTTGGTGAAGTTCTCAGTACTGAGCCAATCGCCATCATGGTTCCTAAGAATGACCCAGAGTTCAAGGCTGCTGTAAATGCTGCAATCGCTAAGATTGTTGCGAATGGCAAAATGCCTGCGCTGTGGGACAAGTGGTTCTTAAAACCAATCCCACCAAAAAATATCGTTGTTGGTCTTGAGTTGTCTCCAGCCACTAAAAATGCTTGGGCCAACCTCAATGACAAACCTGCTGAAGACTATCAACAGAAGAAATAATTTATGGCTTTAGATTTTGGTGTTTTTTGTAAGAACACCCTAGACGGAGAAGTGGTTGATCACTGCTTCTCCGCTGTTTTTGGACTTGCCAAAAACAGCGACCCAAGCTACCTCGATTGGTTATTAAAAGCCTGGGGCTGGACTTTGGCTGTTGCTGGCCTAAGCTTAACCATTGCTTTAATTCTGGGTGCAGTCATGGGTACTTTGCGTACCTTGCCTGATAACGGACCTCTTAGTCGTTGGCTCGTCAGGCTGTCTACAACGTGGGTTGAGCTGTTTAGAAATATTCCGATTCTGGTACAGGTGTTTATTTGGTACCACGTCATACCAGCATTTATCTTGCCCTTAAAGGCACTGCCATCTTATTGGTTGGTGAGTATTGCTCTAGGCTTCTTTACTTCGGCACGTATTGCCGAGCAGGTGAGGGCAGGTATTCAGGCTTTGCCTAGCGGACAGCGTGCTGCCGCAACTGCACTGGGTTTAACGACTGCACAAAGTTATCGCTATGTGATTCTTCCGATGGCGTTACGTATTGTGATTCCCCCACTGACATCCGAGAGTATGAATTTAATTAAAAATTCTTCAGTAGCCTTTGCGGTTTCTGTTCCTGAGCTGACCTTATTTGCAATGCAGGCCCAAGAAGAAACCTCCAGGGGTGTAGAAATTTATTTAGCGGTAACGTTGTTGTATGCACTCTCCGCATTTGCGGTCAATCGCGTCATGGCACAGATTGAAAAGCGAACCCGCATTCCTGGCTTTATTGTGTCCAATGATGCAAGCTTGGCTCACTAAGGAATGTTGATATGTTGAGCTTAGATCTAAGTTTTTATAACTGGGAACTTTTTACTAACTACATTCTTAAGGGCTTGTTATTTAGTATTCAGTTGACGGTATTTGCCACCGTGGGCGGTATTGTGTTTGGCACCTTTTTGGCGCTGATGCGCTTATCAGGTAAACCAGCCCTGGTGTATCCATCCACCTTTTATGTCAACACCATGCGATCCATACCGCTGGTCATGGTGATCTTGTGGTTCTTTCTACTGATTCCGATGTTGATTGGAAAGCCGATCGGCGCCGATCTTTCCGCCACGATTACCTTTATTGCTTTTGAAGCTGCATTCTTCTCGGAGATTGTGCGTGCCGGTATTCAATCGGTGCCAAGGGGTCAGGGTTTTGCGGCTGAAGCTTTAGGTATGACTTACGGGCAGAACATGCGCTTTATCGTTTTGCCGCAAGCCTTCAGAAACATGATTCCAGTGTTCATGACGCAGACGATTATTTTGTTTCAAGATACATCCTTGGTATATGCCATTGGCGCTTATGACTTGCTCAAAGGATTTGAGATTGCTGGTAAAAACTATGGACGCCCAATGGAAACGTATATCTTGGCTGCCTTTACGTATTTCGTGATTTGTTTCTCGCTTTCCAAAATTGTTCGCAAGATCCAAGCCAAAGTGGCCATCATTCGTTAATTACTTATAGTCAACATTAGATAGATCATCATGATTGAACTTCAAAACGTTTCAAAATGGTATGGCTCCTTTCAGGTGTTAACTGACTGCACCACCTCGATTCAAAAAGGCGAGGTAGTTGTGATTTGTGGACCCTCTGGTTCTGGTAAGTCCACCTTGATTAAGACCATGAATGCATTAGAGCCATTTCAGGCTGGTGAGATTTCAGTAGATGGTGTCAAGCTTCATGATCCAAAGACCAATTTGCCCAAGCTTCGAGCAAGGGTAGGGATGGTATTTCAAAACTTTGAACTTTTCCCGCATTTAAGCATTACTGAAAACTTGACGCTGGCGCAAATGAAAGTCTTAGGTAGGTCTATCGATGAAGCTAAAACCCATGGCCTGAAATATTTAGAACGCGTAGGCTTGATAGCGCAAAAGGATAAATTTCCTGGTCAATTATCAGGCGGCCAGCAACAGCGTGTCGCCATTGCTCGCGCCCTAAGCATGGACCCCATTGTGATGTTGTTCGATGAGCCGACTTCAGCCTTGGATCCAGAAATGGTTGGGGAAGTCTTAGATGTGATGGTCAAGCTGGCTGATGAAGGCATGACTATGTGTTGCGTTACACATGAGATGGGTTTTGCGCGGAAGGTAAGCAATCGCGTAATTTTTATGGATCATGGAAAAATCATCGAGGACTGCTCAAAGGATGAGTTCTTTGGCAATCCCGATGCACGCTCCCCAAGGGCAAAAGATTTCTTATCCAAAATATTGGCGCACTAATTGAGCGTACTGTACATGCCTAAGCACGTCAGCGCATTGCTGGCGGCCATGCTTGTCTTATCAGCTTGCAGTATGGCAAAGATAGAAGCAAGACTTGAGGCAAATCCTCAATGCAAAGAAGTGGTTAATCCCAAGACGGGGGCAACCATGCCCTGTCCAGGCCCAGAGCTATTGGCACGCTCTCAAGCAAGCGCTTCATCAAGTAATTCCGCTCCTGCTTCATCATCAGTATTGAATGGGGCCACTCCAACTACTAGCTCAACGAATCAGGCGCCTGTTGCACCTGTAGTGCCAAGAGCGCAACCAGCGCCTCCTTGTAAACCCCAAATGAATACCAAGACGGGCAGCATCATGCCTTGTCCAAATGGTTAACTCCCAACGGTAAAGTAACAGATGACATTTCAGATTCCAGGGTTTCAACATAAAGTGATTACCGTTCAAACTGATGAGAGTCCAGTAGATATCGACTGTCAGATAGGCGGCTCAGGCCCACCACTGTTATTGCTGCATGGCTTTCCACAAACCAAAGCGATTTGGCATCGCGTGGCCCCTGAGTTGGCTAAACACTATTCGGTCGTCGCAACGGATTTAAGAGGCTATGGCGCTTCATCCAAGCCGCATGGCAAGTTTGATCATTCCACCTATTCAAAGAGATCTATGGCGGCTGATCAGCATGCTGTCATGCAATCACTGGGTCATGAGCAGTTCTTCTTGCTGGGTCATGATCGTGGTGGCCGAGTGTCACATCGCTTAGCAATGGATTTTCCAGAGAGTGTGCGTAAGTTGATGGTCCTGGATATTTCTCCAACTTTGACGATGTATGAAAATACCACCATGGAGTTTGCTAGAGGCTATTGGCATTGGTTCTTCTTGATTCAGCCAGAGCCTGTGCCAGAAACATTGATTGGTGCAAATCCAGAGTATTGGCTCAAAAATCATATGGGCCGTCATGCGGGCACCGGTATTTTCGATCCTCGCTGTTGGGCTGATTATTTGGCTAGTGCAAGTAATCCAGAGGGCATGCATGCGATGTGTGAAGACTATCGCGCTGCTGCCACCATTGATTTAGTGCATGACCGTGCAGATCGTGCAGTAGGTAAAAAATTATCCATGCCTGTCAAAGTGCTGTGGGGCGAGCACGGCTTAGTCAATAAATGCTTTACGCCAATTGAAGATTGGAAGAGGGTAGCTAGCAGTGAGGTGACTGGTCGTCACATGCCTTCTGGCCACTATATTCCGGAAGAGTGTCCCCAAGAACTTATAGCGGAAGCAAAGGCTTTCTTTTCTTAAGGCGCTAACTTAGGAAGTTTGCTGGAGTTAGCTGGCCAAGAGACAACAATCTTAGAATCTACTTTCAAGATTTTTTTGTCTTTTTGGGGATAACTGACTTTCGATAGAAGGTCTCGAATCAAATTCAGGTGAGCAAGTTTTTTATCGTTCGCATGAATTACTGTCCAAGGGGCATCTGCGCTATTGGTCTTTTTGAGCATCAGATCACGCGCCGTACTGTAAGCCTTCCAATATTTCTGAGCCTGTTGATCTATTGGGCTAGTCTTCCACTGTTTGAGTGGATCAGTCTCTCGACTCTTTAAGCGCGCAGCTTGTTCATCTTTAGTAATGTCTAGGTAATACTTCAGGATTTGGATGCCAGAACCTACTAGTAAGGCTTCAAAGTCATTCACGGTATCCATGAATTGTTTGTACTGAGCATCTGTGCAAAAGCCCATTACTTTTTCAACACCAGCCCGGTTGTACCAGCTGCGATTAAAGATCACGAACTCGCCAGCGCTAGGTAGCTCAACTACATAACGCTGAAAATACCATTCACCTTCCTCCCTGGGGGAGGGCTTGTTTAGCGCCACTACGCGCGTATCTCTGGGACTTAAGTGTTCGGTAATACGTTTGATAGTGCCATCTTTACCGGCAGTATCGCGACCCTCCAAGATAACTAGGAGGCGCAATCCTTTTGCAATAATTTCTTTTTGCAGTTTGACTAATTCAATCTGCAGAAGTTGCAAATGATCCTCATGACTTTTTACTGGCTCAAGGGCCTTGGTAAATTTAGTCATGAGGTGGATTTACTTAAGCTGAGCTTGCTGGAGTTGGCGCAGCTACTTTTTTAGCTGGCGCTTTCTTTGCAGGAGCCTTTTTCGCTGGAACTTTCTTAGCAGCCGCTTTTTTAGGAACCGCTTTCTTATCCATCTTATCCAAAGTTTTTGCCAACTTGTCGATCAACTTCTCTCTATCGGCTTCCAACTTATCGAGCTTTTTTAATAACTGCTTCACTAATTTCTTTTGGCTCATGATTATTCCTATATTGAATTGTTATATCTTTGCGTGTAAATACCCGACTCTCTGATCCTACGTTTTATTCTCTTTAGTTTCAAGTGTTTATGACAGTAATCACCGGTTTTTTTCATACTGACTTTTAGTGATACATTGAAAAACATGTGGAAAACCTTACGCTCACTTCCTAGAACAGTTTGGCTCATTGGCCTCATTAGCTTTGTGAATGATTCTGCGAGCGAAATGCTATACCCCTTAATGCCTTTGTATTTGGCATCGGTTTTGATGGCCGGCCCTAAGGCGCTTGGCCTGATTGAGGGTGTAGCAGAGGCGACCTCAAGCATCTTCAAACTGGTTTCTGGTGTGATCGTGGATCGAACCAAAAGATCCAAGCCTTGGATTGTGATTGGCTACTTGTTAGCAGGCATTGGTCGACCCTTGATTGCTCTAGCCAGCTCCTGGACTTGGGTGCTCTTGATTCGGTTTACAGATCGTCTAGGAAAAGGTTTAAGAAGTTCACCCCGCGATGTGTTGCTTGCTGAAAGTGTTCCCGCCGACCAAAGAGGCATTACCTTTGGTCTTCATAGATCCATGGATAACGCCGGCGCCGTTGTCGGCCCATTGCTGGCTGCTTTGCTTTTATCCTTAAATGTTCCTTTGCGGGATATCTTTCTTTGGGCAGTCATTCCGGGAGTCATTACGGTGGTGTTAGCCCTTTGCCTCAAAGAGCCGGCAAGAGAAGCTTCTGTGATCCCAAAGAAATTCACATGGAGCATGGAAGGGTTGCCCCCGCAATTGAGACGCTACATTTTTGTTGTCGGCTTATTTGCCCTTGGCAATTCTTCTGACATGTTTTTGTTATTGAGAGCGAGAGACGCAGGCGTGCCGCAGGAGCAAATTCCTTTGCTATGGGCAGCTATTTCTTTGATCACCACCATCTTTGGAACACCACTTTCTGCCTTGTCAGATCGCTTTAGCCGGAAGTACTTTATTTTGATTGCCTGGCTAGCTTTCGCCTTCTTTTATATGGCCATGAGCTTGCCCAATATTGCTATTTGGATGATTTGCGGTTTGTTTGGACTCTATGGTTTATTTAAAGCGGCAACAGAGGGTGTTGAAAAAGCGCTAGTGGCTGACTTGGCGCCACCGGGGATGGCAGGGACTGCCTTTGGGTGGTTTAACTTAATTTCTGGAGTAATGCTGTTTCCAGCCTCTTTTATCTTTGGCTGGATTTATGAATCCCATAGTCCGACTTACGCCTTCCTGTTTTCAGGATCGTGTGCGCTATGCGCCTTGGCGCTGCTGGCAACTTGGGTTTTTAGGGCTAATGCGCCCAATCAGACTGCTTGAGTAGCAAACAAAAAACCCTAGATAAATCAACTATCTAGGGTCTGTATTTGAGGAGCTTATTCTGGATGGAAGTTATTGCTGGCCATGAAGCTAATCGTGCGTTCAAAGCCCAAAATACGGATATAACGCCATGCGATATCGCGGTATTTACTATCTAGATAGCCAATAGCGGTTTCTGGATCTGTTCTCTTTGACAAGTCGATCTGTTGAATTGCACGGGCCCAACGTTTGAGTCTTGTTGACATATTTGTCACCTCCATGGCCATACAACGCATGGTAAAGAGGGCGAGATGACAAGAATTACAAAATATTTATGAAAAAATGACTCAATTTGACCTAAATCGACACCACCTTATGCGGGTTGAGGATATTTTGAGGGTCTAAAGCCCTTTTGAGGGTCTTCATGAGGTCGTGGGCAACTGCGCCTTTGTGAGCTCTTAACCCCTCTAGTTTGAGCTGTCCAACCCCATGTTCAGCAGAAATCGAGCCGCCACAACGTTCAACCTGGCCATAAACCAGCTCATGTACTGGCTTTTCATGGGCTAAATTGAAGGCTTGGGCATCCACTCCTTCTGGAGGGGCAATGTTGTAGTGGAGATTGCCGTCGCCCAGATGGCCAAAGTTGATGATCCGGACTCCGGGGTATTGAGCGCGGATGAGGTGATCGGTTTCCTGAATAAAGCTTTCTAGGGCAGAAAGAGGGACTGTGATGTCATGTTTGAGGTTGGCGCCTTCAGCCGCCTGAGCAAGGGTAATGTGCTCGCGCATATGCCAAAAAGAATTGGCTTGGCTAAGGTTGGTCGCAATGACGGCATCGCTCATCATGCCGCCCTCAAAAGCCTCCTCCAAAATCGATTCCAGTAATTGACGAACATGCTCTTCACTCTCGTGATCTGACAATTCAATTAATACTGTGAATGGTGGATTGTTTTGTAGCGGGTTCCTCATCTGCGGAAAGTGTTTCTCATTCAAATCGAGAGACTCTTGCGTCATCATTTCAAAACCGGTAAGCAATGAAGTAGCACGCTTTTGAAACAAATTGAGCAGAGCAATAGTGGAGGCGATATCTTGGGTTGCTACTAGTGTGGTCCATTGAGAAATCGGCAATGGGTATAGCTTCATGACGGCGGCAGTAATAATTCCGAGCGTTCCTTCAGAGCCAATAAATAAATCCCTTAAGTCGTAACCCGTATTGTCTTTGCGTAAACCTTTGAGGCCATTCCAGATTTCACCTTGAGCCGTGACTACTTCTAAACCTAAACACAAATCACGAGTGTTGCCATAGCGCAGCACATTGGTGCCGCCTGCATTGGTGGCCAGATTGCCACCAATCATGCAACTACCTTCGGCGCCTAAACTCAATGGAAATAAAAAGCCTTCAGATGCGGCTCGTTCTTGCACGGCTTGCAAAATACAGCCAGCCTCCATGCTGATGGTTTGATTGCTGGCATCAATCTCGCGCACTTGATTCATGCGCTTTAAGTTCAGCACGACTTGTTTGCCGCTAGCATCTGGCGTAGCACCACCACAAAATCCTGTATGACCGCCTTGCGGAACGATTGCGATATTGGCCTTTGCGCACGCCTTCACAATTGCTGCTACTTCTTGTGTGTTGCTAGGCAATAACACCGCCAAGGCTTTGCCGGTATAGCGCTTACGCCAATCGGTGAGGTAAGGCGTAGTGTCGCCTTCTGAAGTTAGAACATAGTTCTTACCTAAGATAGCTTCCAGTTCATTGAGAAATATTTGCGACATCGTTATATCAATTCTTATTTAATCACTCAGAGTGAGCGCGTTGCTTCGCCAGACTTTTTGCCTGCGCTTTAATCGGCTTGAGATAAATCAACAGGCAGATAAATGCAGTGGTTGCCAAAAGCGTTTCCAATAATGCAAGCCAAAAATTAGCACCAGTCTCAGTAATGCGGACCAAGCCTTCGGTGACGTAGAGCAAGATGAGCATCGAGGCCCACTGCATTGTGTAGATCTTGCCTTTCCATAGGCCCGGGATTGCAAAGAGCAATGGCACACCTTTTAATATCAACCATGAGCCATCTGGACGTAATGGAGAAATAAACCATTCCCAGCAAACACACAGAATGAAGAGATCAACAAAGGCTGCGGTAGCGATGAGTTGATAGGGATTTTTTTCTAAGATCTTTTTGTACATGAGGCTCAGGTTTATTTCTGGATTAATTTGAGTGCAGCTTCGGCCAATCGTTTGCCTTGTGCTTTGGCGAGTCTTTGTTCTTCGGCGCTAATGGGCGCACGACCATCTGCATGCGCTAGATGGGTCACGCCATAAGGACCGCCACCTGTAGCAGTACTCATTAGATCGGCTTCACTGTATGGCAGACCCATGATCATCATGCCGTGATGCAGCAGAGGAATCATCATCGTGAGGAGGGTGCTTTCTTGCCCGCCATGCAAGCTGCCAGTGCTGGTGAATACACAAGCAGGTTTCCCAATCAGTGCGCCACCAAGCCATTCGGAGGAGCTGCCATCCCAAAAGTATTTCATGGGAGCTGCCATATTGCCAAAGCGGGTGGGTGACCCTAAGGCCAGGCCAATACATTCTTGTAGGTCTGAATACTCTATATAGGGCGCGCCATCACTGGGAACCGCTGCTTCAGTAGCCTCACACACTGCAGAAATGGCTGGAACGGTTCTTAAACGGGCATTTGCACCTGGAACACTCTCAATGCCTTCGGCAATCAGGCGTGCTAAATCCCGGGTGGCACCGTAGCGGGAATAGTACAAAACTAAAATATTGTGCTGACTCATATTTGATCTCTTATGATACGGCGATGCGCCTTTTTCGTAATCCCCAATTATGGCTCGCTCTGGCTAGAGAGATATGGGAGCGCAATCGCGGTCAAAATATTAAGCAAATTGCCGCCAGCCTGTCCTTTACGACCACCTTATCTCTCGTGCCCATGCTGACGGTAGCATCAATTCTGATTAGCTATTTACCGAGCGTGATCCGCATTAAAAACGCCTTTCAGAACTGGCTTTTGGATACCTATATGCCCGGAGGCATCAACGAGCAAGCTTTTATCTACCTTGATCAATTTTCAGCACAAGCTAAAGGGCTAACGCTTTTAGGTTTATTGGGGCTGTTACTGACAACGGTTATGACCATGGCAGTCATCGAGGGCGCCTTCAATCAGATTTTCAAGGTACACAAAAGACGCCCCATTCTAAAAAAGGTAGCGATTTATTCAGCGGCCATGCTCTTGGGGCCTATTTTGTTGGGCTTTGGGACTTACTTAAGTGGCTTGTTATTTAGTGCCGCCGAAGGGTGGACAGAAGCTTTAACTTTTGGCTTGAGTTTTATTGCTGCCGTGGTCCCAGTTCTCCTGGCTATTGGTGTCTATACGGTGGTCTACAAAATTTTGCCGTATTCCCAGATCCTCTGGAAAGATGCTTTGAGTGGGGCGCTTTTTGCTGCCACAACCTTCGAGATCATGAAGTTTGGTTTTGGTTTGTTTTTAACCAATACCGCCTTCTATAAAACTGTGTATGGTGCCTTTGCTATCTTCCCTCTGGCATTGCTTTGGATCTACCTAACTTGGTGGATTACTTTGGCAGGCGCTGTTCTGGTTGCAAATCTGCCGAGTATTCGAAGTGGCTTTATTAGGGTTATTCGCTACTAATATCGCCACGAAATCCTTGATTCTTAAGGGTCTTGGGGATATATTGAATCCATAAATATCTATTCGCAGGAGAGTATATGAAGGTTCATGACATATTGCGCGTAAAAGGCAGCACGCTTTTTACTGTTACCCCAGAAACTGCATTGCAAAGTGCTGTCTTGGTGATGAGTGATCACGATATTGGCTCTTTGATTGTGATGGAGGGCGATAAGCTGGTCGGCATTCTGACTTTCCGTGAAGTTATTCAAGCCTTGGCAAAAAGTCACGGTAAGCTCGATGGTTTGCAAGTTCGCTCAGTAATGAACGAGAAGCCCTTGACCTGCAATATGGAAACCGAAATAGATGAAGTGCGCCGCATGATGCTGGTTGACCATGCACGTTACTTGCCGGTGGTCGATCAAAAGATGCTGATGGGCGTGATTTCTTTCTACGACGTTGCTAAGTCAGTTGTAGAAGCCCAAGACTTCGAGAACACGATGCTCAAAGCCTATATTCGGGATTGGCCTGAAGATACGCAAAAAGCCGCTAATTAGGCTACACCGCGCTAAATCTAGCTCTTAGCCAATCCGCCTGACAGATGACATAATGTCAATATGTCAGGAAATACTTTAGGCCTTCTCTTTACTGTCACCACTTTTGGTGAATCCCACGGTCCCGCAATTGGAGCTGTCGTTGACGGCTGCCCACCCGGTATGTCGCTTGTAGAAGCAGATTTGCAGATTGATTTAGATCGTCGCAAACCTGGCACTTCGCGCCATGTAACCCAACGCAAAGAAGAAGACAAAGTCGAGATTTTGTCTGGTGTATATGAGGGTAAAACCACTGGCGCACCAATCTGCTTATTGATTCGCAATACCGATCAACGCAGCCAAGACTACGGCAATATTCTGCAAACCTTTCGGCCTGGTCATGCGGACTATGCTTATCACTATAAATATGGCTTGCGTGATCCACGCGGCGGCGGTCGTTCATCGGCCCGTTTGACTGCGCCCGTAGTGGCTGCGGCAGCGATTGCGAAGAAATGGTTGCATGAACAATATGGCACCGAGTTTTATGGCTTCATGAGTCAGTTGGGTGAGATTGAGATTCCATTCAAGGATGTTGCGCAGATTGATCAGAATCCATTTTTTGCAGCGAATGCTGAAATCATTCCGCAGCTTGAGTCTTATATGGACGACTTGCGTAAAGCAGGGGACTCTTGTGGTGCCAAGATTGAAATCCGTGCACGTAATGTACCCATTGGTTTGGGTGAGCCACTCTTTGATAAATTAGATGCAGACATCGCGCACGCGATGATGGGTATTAATGCCGTCAAGGGTGTGGAGATTGGTGCGGGCTTTAAGTCGGTGTCTCAACGCGGTAGCGAGCATGGCGACGAGTTGCATCCCGATGGTTTCGCTAGTAACAATTCTGGCGGAACTTTGGGTGGTATTAGTAGCGGTCAAGACCTAAAGGTTTCCATTGCGATTAAGCCGACCTCAAGCATCTTGAGTCCGAAACAATCAGTCGATTTGGATGGCAAACCGATTACAGTACAAACCAAAGGTCGTCATGATCCTTGTGTAGGTATTAGAGCAACCCCCATTGCTGAGGCCATGTTGGCTTTGGTATTGATGGATCACGCTTTGCGTCATCGTGCGCAGTGCGGCGATGTTACTTTGTCTGTTCCACCGATTCCGGCTGCCCGCCCTGGGTCAAAGTCGGACTAAATCACTTCACTTAGCAAGATAGCGTAATCAGAAAATGACACCTTCAGTACGGTGGGCCTTCGGGTCCTTTTTCTTTTTATATTTTGCTTACGTGGGCTTGGTCTCACCATACGCCAGTTTATTTTTCTTAGACCGTGGCTTTAATGTTATTGAGATAGCAGTGCTGATGTCGATGTTGCAAATCACGCGCATCGTCGGGCCATTTTCTTGGGGTTGGTTGTCTGACTATCTATCCAATCGGGTTGGGATCATTCGTTTTTGTGCCTGCCTAGCAGCCCTCGTATTTGTCTGCATCTTCTTTCTGAATAGCTACATGGCTTTCTTTGTGTGGATGTTTGTTTTGCATACCATTTTGAGCAGCCTGATGCCTCTTGGCGAATCAGCAACCGTGCATGCTTTATTTAAAGATAACTCCTTTGATAAGCGCTATGGACGTTTACGCCTTTGGGGTTCAATTGGTTTTATTGCGATGGTATTGGTTGCCGGCGAACTCTTTCAGCGTAAGGGGATTGAGCTTTATCCCATTGTTGGCATGATTGTTCTTAGCCTGTTGGCATTGATTACCTTCCTGTTGCACGAACCGAAGATGGAGCGTCGCAAGATGGTGAAGGGCGAGCTCTTAGTCGTATTGTTTAACCCAGACGTGCGCTGGTTCTTGCTGTCTGGTTTTTTCATGATCTTTGCCCACGCTGCGCTCTATGTTTTCTATTCCCTGTACTTATCCAACTTGGGATATAACAAATTCCAAATTGGCTTGTTCTGGGCATTGGGCGTATTTGCTGAAGTCATCTTCTTTTATTTCCAGAGCAAAGTTTTGAGTCGCTTAGATGCCGAGGTGGTATTGCAAGCATCATTTGGTGTCGGCGTGGTGCGCTTTGCCTTGATTGCGCTTTACCCTTTAACGCCAGTGTTAATCTTTGCCCAAATCTTGCATGCTGGCACTTTTGCAGCGCATCACAGTGCAGCGACGAAATTATTGCAACGCTGGTTTACTGGACCGCTGCAGGCTAGGGGGCAGGCTCTCATGGCCACGATCTCTTATGGATTGGGCGGAACATTAGGCGGATTATGCGCAGGTTGGATCTGGGACGGATTCCAACCGCGCGATGTGTTTGTGATGTCCGCTTTGGCTTGTGGATTGGCCGGTATGGCTATTCAAAAACTCCGGCCACGCCGTTACCCATCGCACTAGTTTTACGACATTTACATCGCAGCGTAATTTGGTCCGCCGCCGCCTTCTGGTGTGATCCAAATAATATTTTGACTTGGATCTTTGATGTCGCACGTTTTGCAATGCACGCAATTTTGTGAATTGATCTGCAAGCGGGATTTACCATTTTCTTCAACAAACTCATACACACCAGCAGGGCAGTAACGTTGCTCTGGCCCGGCATAGGTTTTCAGATTGAGATCGACTGGCACTGAGGCATCTTTGAGCGTCAAGTGAACCGGCTGATTCTCAGCATGATTGGTATTAGAAATAAATACTGATGAGAGTCGGTCAAAAGTAATCTTGCCATCCGGTTTTGGATAGTCGATCGGATGATGTTGTGATGCTGGCTCTAAACACTCATGATCAGCATGCTGGAGATGCACTGTCCAAGGCATATTGCCGCCCAATAGTTTTTGCTCAAGACCCACCATCAAGGTGCCGACGTAAAGCCCTTTGGACATCCATGGTTTGAAGTTACGGGCTTGATTGAGTTCAGTATGTAGCCAGCTATTTTGGAATGCTGCGGGGTAGGCTGAAAGCACATCAGCAGAGCGATTCTCATTGATGGCGGCAACCGCAGCTTCTGCTGCCAACATGCCGGTCTTAATGGCGGCATGGCTACCTTTAATGCGCGAGGCATTTAAGAAGCCTGCATCGCAACCAATCAATGCGCCACCAGGAAAGACGGTTTTAGGAAGGCTATTTAAGCCACCAGCGGTTAACGCACGTGCACCGTAAGCAATGCGTTTGCCACCTTCAAAGGTTTCTCGAATTTTTGGATGCAACTTGTAGCGTTGGAATTCTTCAAAAGGAGAGAGGTATGGGTTCTTATAAGAGAGTCCCACCACAATGCCAACCGCAACTTTATTGTCGCCAAGGTGATATAGAAAAGAGCCGCCATAGGTATCACTTTCTAGCGGCCAACCAGCAGTGTGAACTACAAGGCCAGGCTTACTCTTAGAGGGTTCGACTTCCCAGAGTTCTTTAATGCCAAGGCCGTAGCTTTGCGGGTCGGCATCTTTGTCTAAAGCAAATTTGGAGATGAGTTGTTTGCCTAGGTGACCACGTGAACCTTCAGCAAACAAAGTGTATTTGCCGCGCAGTTCCATGCCCAGTTGAAATTGATCGGTCGGCTGACCGTCTTTATCCAAGCCCATAGAGCCGGTAATCACTCCTGATACTGCACCTTGTTCGTTATACAAAATCTCTGCAGCCGGAAAGCCGGGAAAAATTTCCACACCCAGGTTTTCAGCTTGTTGACCTAGCCAGCGCGTGACGTTCGCCAGGCTGACAATGTAATTGCCTTCATTTTTAAAGCAATGGGGCAACATCCAGTTAGGAACTCGATATGAGTTCTTAGAAGTTAAAAAGAGAAATTGATCTTGTGTTACTTCTGTATCTAGTGGGGCGCCTAATTCTTTCCAATTCGGAAATAGCTCAGTGAGGGCCTTGGGATCCATGACGGCGCCTGAGAGGATATGAGCGCCAATTTCGGAACCTTTTTCTAGAACGCAAACACTTAGCTCTTTGCCAGAGGCGCTGGCGATCTGCTTAGCCTTGATGGCCGCTGACAGACCAGCCGGTCCGCCACCCACAATCACCAGGTCGTAGTCCATGGACTCTCTAGGTCCAAATTGCGCTAACAGTTCCTGGGAATTCATGTTATTTCTCCGAAATATCTCAAAAATAAGACGTTTATTACTAGTAGTTTAGATCTAAGCAGGGGTTCTCAGTATGAAAAACCAAGCTAGTGCCATTTGGAGCCTAGCCGGACAGGCTAAAGCGTTATGATTACTTTTTTACCATTTTTGGCAATATTAGGACATAAGCGATGAATAAAACCTACCCATCGGCAGTGGATGCCTTGCGGGATATTTTGAAGGATGGCCAGAAGCTCGCAGTTGGCGGATTTGGTCTTTGTGGGATACCTGAAGCCCTCATTTTGGCGGTGAAAGAGTTGGGTGCGCAGAATTTGACGGCCGTCTCTAACAATGCAGGGGTTGATGGTTTTGGCCTGGGGATCTTATTAAATTCCCGTCAAGTTAAGAAGATGGTTTCATCCTATGTTGGAGAAAACAAAGAGTTCGAGCGCCAGTATCTAGCCGGTGAGCTTGAGTTGGAATTTACACCGCAGGGGACCTTGGCTGAAAAGTTACGTGCTGGCGGTTGTGGCATTCCTGCTTTCTATACCAAAACTGGTGTCGGCACTTTAGTAGCCGAAGGTAAAGAGATTAAAGAGTTTGATGGTGAGCAATACATCATGGAGCGCTCGATTGTTTCTGACATCTCATTGGTGAAGGCATGGAAAGCCGATCGTTCAGGCAATCTGGTTTATCGACATACTGCTCGCAACTTCAACCCAGTGGTGGCAATGGCTGGCAAGATCACTGTTGCTGAAGTAGAAGAAATTGTTGAGAACGGCGAGTTAGATCCCGCTGAGATCCACACACCAGGCATCTATGTACATCGCCTAGTCATTAATGATAAGCCTGAGAAGCGCATTGAACAGCGCACTCTGTCAGCCGCCAATTAAATAGTTAAAGAAATTTAGGAAGATCAAAATGCCTTGGAATAGAGACGAGATGGCAGCGCGTGCTGCTAAAGAATTAAAAGATGGTTATTACGTTAATTTGGGAATTGGTATTCCTACATTAGTAGCCAATCATGTGCCAGCAGGCATTGAGGTGTGGCTCCAGTCTGAAAATGGCTTGTTGGGTATTGGCCCATTTCCAACAGAAGATCAAATCGATGCCGATTTAATTAATGCCGGCAAACAGACCATTACGACCTTGCCAGGATCATCTATTTTTTCATCAGCCGATGCTTTTGGAATGATTCGTGGCGGCAAAATTAATATTGCCTTCTTGGGTGCGATGCAAGTGAGCGAGCATGGGGATATCGCTAACTGGATGATCCCAGGAAAAATGGTTAAAGGCATGGGCGGCGCAATGGATCTAGTTGCAGGCGTCAAGCATGTCGTGGTTCTGATGGAACACGTTGCCAAGAAAAAAGATGGCACAGAAGAGATCAAAATTCTTCCAAAATGTACTTTGCCTTTAACTGGCCTGCGCGTGATTAGTCGCATCATTACTGACCTTTGTGTTTTGGACGTTACTCCTAAGGGTCTCAAGTTGGTGGAATTGGCTCCAGGCGTTACCAAAGAAGAGGTAATTGCCAAAACGGGTGCCCCTGTTGATACAGCGGGTTTCTAACTCTAGTCATCATTTAATGAAATAATGGGATCACCATGTCTGGTTCCCATCATTTCACCTCTCCAAAGCCTAATCAGTCTCAGTCGAACGCTGGGAGCGACCCTTCTTTGCATGCCCATAAGAAGGGTGATGCTAAGCATTCCCACAGCAAGGAAGTTTCTAATCAGAACCTACTGCTGATAGCGCTGATCCTCACACTCAGTTTTTCTGGGGTGGAGGGTGCTGCTGCCTACTTTGCAGGTTCTTTGGCATTGATCTCCGATGCTGGCCATATGGTGACCGATGCCGCGGCTTTAGGCTTGGCTCTTTTAGCGCAAATCATTTCCAAACGTCCCCCATCACCTAAACATTCTTTTGGCTTTGGCCGTGCAGAAGCTCTTGCTGCGTTTGTTAACGGCATTGTGATGTTGGTCTTGGTGGCATGGATTGTGTTTGAAGCAATTAGTCGCTTCTATACCCCACATCAAGTCGATGGACTCACGGTGACGATTGTTGCTGCCATTGGCTTATTGATGAATGTTGTGGTTGCTTGGGTTTTATCGCGCGACAAGAAGAGCGTGAATACCAGAGCAGCTTTAGTGCATGTGATGGGCGACTTGCTTGGTTCAGTCGCTGCATTGCTTGCGGGTCTCGTGATTCAACTGACTGGGTGGATGCCAATCGATGCCATCCTTTCTATCTTAGTTTCCTTATTGATTCTGAAGTCCACCATCAGCATCCTGCATGAGTCCTACCACTTTCTGATGGAAGGTGTGCCCCTGCATATTGATTACTTGCAAGTGGGTAGCGATTTGAAAAAGGTACCTGGCGTACTGGCAGTTCACGATCTACACGTTTGGGAAATGACACCAAGTTTCCCGGCCTTGATCGGCCATATTGAAATTGAGCACATGCAAGACTGGCCAGAAATCATGTCGCGCATTAATGTGATGCTGCTTGATCAACATGGCATTGATCACGTGACCTTGCAGCCTGAAGAAGTAGGTCAGCATGAGCATGACCATTATCATGATGACATTCCTCAAACTCAAATTTCAGCACCAGCAGCGCTACACGCAGGCGATACCTTTTTTGTTCAGTGCACCAATGGTGATGGTAGTCATCGTATGGCTTACCACGCTTGGGGCGATCCAAGCAATCCAAAAGTATTACTTTGCGTACATGGCCTTACTAGACGCGGCAGTGATTTCAATACCCTAGCACAAGCGATGTCCAAGGATTATTACGTTGTCTGTCCAGATGTAGTTGGTCGGGGTGACTCGGATCGTCTCCAGAACCCCATGATGTATGCCGTTCCTCAGTATGTTGCTGATATGGCTAGCTTGGTAAAGCATTTGGGCGTAGCGCATGTGGATTGGTTGGGCACCTCGATGGGTGGTTTGATTGGTATGGTCTACGCTTCAATGCCAAACTCACCTATTCGCCGTATGTTGATCAATGATGTGGGTCCGCGCATTGAACCTGAAGCAATTAAGCGATTAGGTTCTTATGTTGGCCAAACCTTTTCTTTTGCAAACCGCGCAGATGCACTTGAGCGTTTGAATGCCATTTGCGCTAGCTTTGGTGAGCACACACCACAAGAGTGGGAGATTTATAACGGACCCATGCTCATCCAGAAGAATGGCCTATGGGAAATGCATTACGACCCAGATATTTCGGTGCCGTTTGCTTCTGTTAATCCGATTATGGCTAAGGCGGGTGAGATGGCGATGTGGCATGCGTTTAAGCAAATTCATATTCCGATGCTAATCGTGCGCGGTGGCAATTCAGATCTCTTGTCTGCTAAAACAGTTGCGGAGATGTGTAAAGTGAATCCGTACGCAAGAAGTATTGAGATTCCAAATGTAGGTCATGCGCCAGCGTTTGTGAAGACCGAGCAAATTGCTTTGGCAAAAGAATTCTTTAGCTAAGCAATTCTTCATGTTTGTGTACTCACACAGCAACCCCCACAGTCTGTAAAAACTCTGCATCGCGTCATGGCACATTCACCCGAGAAATTTAAAATCATTGATGGCTGGTATGGTGAGCCAGCAGAAAGTCATGCTTCTGGCGTTTCGCAGATTTTGCAAATGCTCCATCTCGATGAAGCGACTTTAACCGCAGCAGCCAATATTGCACGCACCCACGGCAAAGAAGCGCTCACAAAATTGATTGGAGATGAGTCGGCAAGATTGCTGATTGGATATCGAGGTCTACGGCAGGCACAAGCAAAACTGGTGCGTGATGATGGTGGTTTGAGTGTTTCTGGCCAAGAAGAGATGTTGCGCAAAATGCTCTTGGCCTTTGGTGACGATTTGCGAGTGGTCTTGATTTATCTTGCATCTCGTTTGCAAACGCTACGATGGGTCACCCAAGAAAAGATCCAAATGCCTGCAGCTTGGGCACAAGAGATTCTTGATATTGATGCTTCATTAGCAAACCGCCTGGGTATTTGGCAGATGAAGTGGGAGATGGAAGATTTAGCCTTCCGTACTTTGTCCCCACAAACATATCGCGACATCGCCAAAATGTTAGATGCCAAACGCATTGAACGCGAGTCTTTTATCGATCAAATTGTCCTGCGCTTAAAGCAAGAGCTACAAGCTGCTGGTGTCGAGGGTGAAGTATTGGGTAGACCCAAACACATCTATAGTATTTGGAAAAAAATGCAGGGCAAGTCTTTAGACTTCGCCAATCTCTACGACGTTAGAGCATTTCGGGTATTGGTTGACGATATCAAATCTTGTTATGCCATTTTGGGTTTGGCGCACAACATATGGCAACCTGTGCCTCGTGAGTTTGATGACTACATTGCCAGACCTAAACCCAATGGCTATCAATCTTTGCATACCGTGGTCATGGATGAGCATGGCACAGCCTTTGAGATTCAGGTACGCACTCAAGAAATGCATCAACAGGCGGAGTACGGTTTGGCTGCGCACTGGCGTTACAAAGAGGGTGCATATACAGGCGCTGCTACGCCACCTAAGAATGCTCCAGCCAACCCAAGCCATCAAACTGGCACACACAGCGCTGCAGTCGCCTATGAGAGACAGATTGCCTGGGCAAGACAGCTCATCTCATGGAAGGAAGATGCTTGGGATCAACTCAAACATCATGAGATTGACGATCATATTTATGTGCTGACCCCTTTAGGGAAAGTAATCTCCCTTGAGAAGGGTTCCTCACCCATAGATTTTGCTTATGCAGTCCACACCGACTTAGGACATCGTTGTCGTGGTGCACGAGTCGATGGTGCGATGGTGACATTGGATACTCCGCTACAGAATGGTCAAACAGTCGAAATCATCACCGTCAAGCATGGTGGACCTTCACGAGATTGGATTAGTCCTGATCGCAACTATCTGCGCTCACAAAGAGCGCGTACTCGCGTGCGTGCCTGGTTCAACGCCTTAGACGATGAAGAGACTGCGGCTCATACCAAGACTGCTGAGGCGAAGGTAGAGCAAAAGCCTGAACCCAAGACTGCGGCCACGCCGGAAATTATTCTTCGCCAAAGCACTCGCAAGCAAGGTCAGGGTAGTGATGTGCTCGTGGTTGGGGTTGACTCTTTACTTACACAGTTGGCGCGTTGTTGCCGCCCAGTACCACCCGATGTCATCGCAGGCTTTGTGACGCAAGGTCGTGGTGTATCGATTCATCGACGCTCTTGCAAGACCTTCAGAGGTCTTTTAGAAAGAGCTCCAGAAAGAGTCATTCAGACAGCATGGAATGAAGCAGGTGGGGTGCTTAATCCCAAAGACGAGACTAAGCGGGTCTTTCCGGCGGATTTGGCGGTCAGCGCTTTGGATCGACCAGAATTGATGCGGGAGTTATTTGAGGTGCTAACAAGGCAGGGCGTGCACGTGATTGATTTACGCAAATCCGCCAAAAAAGGTGTCGCCCAGATCCTGTTGACTGTAGAAATCAAGGACTCAGAAGCGCTGCGCCTAGTGCAAAACAGCCTTGAGGAGCTCAAAGGCGTTACTCAAGTACGCCGCCGGTGATAAACTCTTGGTCTTAATAGGCTCGTAGCTCAGCTGGTTAGAGCACCACCTTGACATGGTGGGGGTCGTTGGTTCGAGTCCAATCGAGCCTACCAACGAATAAAGACCCAAAAGTGCGCGGTTGCCTAAAGCTTCCGCGCTTTCTTTTTAGTGGATGTCGTGCTGTACTGATGCAAATGTTGCCGTATATAAACAAGATGGAGTGGTCATGCTAGTAGTAACTCTGCCAGATGGATCAAAACGTGAATTTGAGGCTCCCGTTCGCGTAGCTGACGTTGCCCAAAGCATCGGCAGTGGGCTTGCTAAAGCCGCCTTGGGCGGCATTGTTGACGGCAAGATGGTTGATACGAGTTTTGTGATCGACAAAGATAGTCAGCTCGCCATCATTACCGATAAGAGTCCTGAGGCGCTAGAAATTGTGCGTCATTCCACTGCACATTTACTGGCATACGCAGTAAAAGAATTATTTCCAGAAGCGCAAGTCACCATCGGTCCAGTGGTGGATAACGGTTTTTACTATGACTTCTCTTACCATCGCCCCTTTACGCCCGATGACTTAGTTGCTCTAGAAAAGAAAATGACTGAGTTGGCTAAGAAAGATGAGCCAGTGACGCGTAGTGTATTGCCCCGTGATGAGGCGATCAAATTCTTCAAAGATCAGGGCGAGCATTACAAGGCTGAGCTGATTGCTAGCATTCCACAAGGTGAAGATGTTTCACTCTATGCAGAAGGTAAGTTCACTGACTTATGTCGTGGCCCCCATGTACCGTCAACTGGCAAGCTCAAAGTATTTAAGCTGATGAAGCTTGCTGGGGCTTACTGGCGTGGCGATAGTAAGAATGAGATGTTGCAGCGTATCTATGGCACTGCTTGGTTGAAAAAAGAAGATCAAGACGCTTACCTGCATATGTTGGAAGAAGCAGAGAAGCGTGACCACCGCCGTTTAGGTAAGACTTTAGATTTATTCCATTTCCAAGAAGAGGCCCCAGGCCTCATTTTCTGGCATCCAAAGGGCTGGTCGATTTGGCAAGAAGTTGAGCAATACATGCGCCGCGTTTATCAAAACGAAGGCTACCAAGAAGTCAAAGCGCCACAAATTTTGGATCGCGGGCTTTGGGAAAAATCAGGCCACTGGGATAACTACAAAGAAAACATGTTCACGACGGAGTCGGAGAACCGTGCTTATGCATTAAAGCCGATGAACTGCCCTGGCCACCTACAGATTTTCAATTCTGGATTGCATAGCTATCGTGAGTTGCCATTGCGTTACGGCGAGTTTGGTCAATGCCACCGCAATGAACCATCGGGTGCCTTGCATGGTTTGATGCGCGTACGTGGTTTTACTCAAGATGATGGCCATATTTTCTGTACAGAAGATCAGATTCAGTCAGAGGTAGCTGCTTTTGATAAAGCGGTGCGTGCGGTATACCAAGATTTTGGCTTTACTGAGGTTGCAGTTAAGCTCGCCTTGCGCCCAGTCAAACGTGTCGGTGATGATGCGATTTGGGATAAAGCGGAAGCGGCCCTTCGTGGAGCCCTCAAAGCTTCCGGCCAAGAATGGGAAGAATTGCCAGGCGAGGGTGCTTTTTATGGTCCTAAGATCGAATATCACCTCAAAGACTCCATTGGGCGTACTTGGCAGTGCGGCACCATTCAGGTAGATTTCTCCATGCCTGAGCGCTTAGGCGCTGAATATGTCACCGAAGAAAACACCCGCAAGGCCCCAGTGATGCTTCATAGGGCAATTGTGGGTTCTTTAGAGCGTTTTATCGGTATTTTGATCGAAAACCATGCTGGAAACATGCCGGCTTGGCTTGCTCCTACCCAGGCCGTTGTCCTCAATATCTCCGATAATTCTGCTGCATATGCACAACAAGTCCAGCAATCGTTGAAAAAACAAGGGTTTAGAGTCGAATCCGATTTGCGAAATGAGAAAATTACGTATAAAATACGCGAGCACGCATTACAGAAGATCCCATTTTTGCTAGTTGTTGGTGATAAAGAGTCTGAAAGTAATACTGTGGCCGTTCGTGCCCGTGGCGGAGTGGATTTAGGTGTAATGCCTCTTGAAGCCTTCGTTGCCCGACTCCAGCAGGATATATCCCAGAAGGTCGGACCCGAGCAAAGCTAGGGGTGGATGGCTTTTATTGTTAATTTATAAGGAATTAGAAGATCGCTACTGATAAATCGCAGCGCATTAACCGGGAAATTACTGCTCCTGAAGTGCGTCTGATTGGACTGGATGGTGAACCCATCGGTGTAGTTAAGTTGAGTGAAGCCCTGGCTTTAGCCGAAGAGAAAGAGACCGATCTGGTTGAAATTGCTCCGACAGCTGTGCCTCCTGTAGTCCGGATCATGGACTTTGGCAAATTCAAGTACCAAGAAGCTAAGCGTATGCATGAAGCTAAGCTGAAGCAAAAGGTGATTCAGGTGAAGGAAGTTAAATTCCGTCCTGGCACTGATGATGGTGACTATGGTGTGAAACTACGCAATCTAATCCGCTTTTTGGAAGATGGCGATAAGACAAAGATTACGCTGCGGTTTCGGGGTCGTGAAATGGCCCATCAAGAAATCGGAGTCAGAATGTTGGAGCGTTTGAAGTTGGACCTTGTTGAACATGGCCAAGTCGAACAGTTTCCAAAAATGGAAGGCCGCCAGATGGTGATGGTATTGGCCCCCATTCGTAAGGCTAAGTAACAAGACAATTCTTTGGAGTTAGATTGTTGTTTATGTAGGGAGGGGTCGCAAGACTCTGGTTTTTAGAAGTGCTTCTAGGTACAGGAAGAGTGACCGTCGGTTGCCACCTATGTTGCACAAGTAGATGAAGGGGTGCTTTATGCCCAAGATGAAGAGCAAGAGTAGCGCTAAAAAGCGCTTTACGGTTCGCGCAGGCGGAACGATTAAACGAGGTCAGGCTTTCAAACGCCACATCCTCACCAAGAAGACCACAAAGAACAAGCGTCATTTGCGTGGTACTACCGAAGTTGCGAAGGCAGACGTTAAGTCAATTCGCTCCATGCTTCCTTACGCTTAACCTCAGACTAAATTAGGAGAATTAAATGCCAAGAGTCAAACGTGGGGTTACAGCAAGAGCCCGTCATAAAAAAATCACCGATGCCGCAACAGGTTACCGCGGTCGTCGTAAGAACGTATTCCGTATTGCTAAGCAAGCGGTTATGCGTGCTGGTCAATATGCATATCGTGACCGTCGCAATAAGAAACGTGTATTCCGCGCTTTGTGGATTGCTCGTATCAACGCGGCAGTACGTCAGCATGACATGACCTATAGCGTATTCATGAATGGTATGAAGAAAGCTGCGATCGAACTTGACCGCAAAGTACTTTCTGATATGGCCATTGCTGACAAAGCAGCTTTTGCCGCTTTGGTTACTCGGATCAAATCCGTAGTAAGCGCTGCAGCTTAATTCTTAGTTACTAAAAACTAAGCTGCAATGGTTTCTCTCGACCACATTGTCGAGGATGCTAAACGTGATTTCCTCGGAGCTGCCGATGCGGCAGCTCTAGAGGATGCCAAAGCCAAGTACCTCGGTAAATCAGGTGTTCTCACCGAGCGTCTCAAGGCGCTTGGTGGAATGTCGCCTGACGAGCGCAAAAGTGCTGGCGCCCAAATTAATCAAGTCAAAACAGCAGTAGAGGCGGCTCTCCAAGAGCGTCGCCAAGCTTTGGCTGATGCCGTATTGCTGCAACGTCTCGCAGCTGAATCCATTGATGTATCCCTTCCGGGTCGTGGTCAAGCAGTTGGTAGCTTACATCCCGTGATGCGCACTTGGGAGCGCGTTGAAGAAATCTTCCGCTCCATTGGGTTTGATGTTGCTGACGGCCCTGAAATTGAAACCGATTGGTTTAATTTCACAGCCTTAAATAGCCCTGAGAATCATCCTGCCCGTTCGATGCAGGATACTTTTTATATTGATGGCAAAGATTCTCAACAGAAGCCTTTGTTATTGCGTACGCATACCAGTCCGATTCAGGTTCGTTATGCCAGTGAGCACGTTAAGAAATACGCTCATGCCGATGTCATGCCGCCAATCAAGGTGATTGCGCCTGGCAGAACCTACCGCGTGGATAGTGATGCAACGCACTCGCCGATGTTTCATCAAGTTGAAGGCTTGTGGATTGCTGAGACAGTCTCATTTGCAGACCTTAAGGGCGTTTATACAGATTTCTTAAGAACTTTTTTTGAAGCGAATGCATTACAGGTTCGCTTTCGCCCATCGTATTTCCCATTCACAGAACCCTCTGCTGAAATTGATATGGCCTTTGGTGGCGGCAAGTTAGCCGGCCATTGGTTGGAGATTTCTGGAGCAGGGCAGGTGCATCCAAATGTATTGCGTAATATGGGTATTGATCCAGAACGCTATACCGGATTTGCTTTTGGTTCTGGCTTAGAGCGCTTAACCATGTTGCGTTATGACATTGATGATTTGCGACTCTTCTTCGAGAATGATTTACGTTTCTTAGCGCAATTTCCAGCTTAAGCAGAACGGTAAAGATAAGGCTATGCAATTTTCAGAATCTTGGCTCCGTCAATATGTAAACCCAGCGCTTGATAGCGATGCATTAGGTCATGCCATGACCATGGCAGGTCTTGAAGTAGAAGAGCAGCATTCAGTAGCCCCCGCATTTACGAAGATTGTGATTGCACAAATTCTGTCTGCCGAGCAACATCCCGACGCTGATCGTTTACGCGTTTGCAAAGTAGACGCTGGTACTGGTCAAGAATTGCAAATCGTTTGTGGTGCCCCGAATGCACGTGCTGGGATCAAAATTCCGTGTGCCATGGTTGGTGCAGAGCTCCCACCGGCAGAAGCTGGTGGCAAGCCGTTCATGATCAAAGTAGGCAAGCTGCGCGGTGTAGAGAGTCAAGGTATGTTGTGCTCTGGTCGCGAGCTAGGTTTAGGCGATGACCACGAAGGTATTTTGGAATTGCCTGCCGATGCGCCAGTAGGTCAAGACATCCGCGAGTACCTCGATCTGGATGATCAAATTTTTGTGATTAAGTTAACGCCTAATAAGGCTGATTGCTTGTCATTAATTGGGATGGCTCGTGAGGTATCTGCCATTACTGGCGCTGCTTTATGTACTCCAAAATGGAATACTCCAACTGCAGGCATTCAAGACAAAGTCAAAGTGACTGTTGAGAATAAAGACTTGTGCGGTCGTTTTGCTGGTCGCATGATCCGCGGCGTTAATCCAAAAGCTAAAACGCCGAGCCATATAGTGCAGCGTTTAGCTCGCGCCGGTCAGAGAAGTATTTCTGCTTTAGTCGATTTATCCAATTACGTCATGTTAGAAATGGGTCAACCCACCCACGTGTTTGATATCGATAAGTTATCTGGTGACATCACTGTGCGTTGGGGCAAGGCTGGCGAAACCCTCGAATTACTCAACGGCCAAACAGTTACTCTGCTTGGTCCTGATTCTTCAGGAAAAACACAGGATGCGGGTGTTGTTGCCGACCAAACTGGTCCGGTCGCCCTAGCCGGCATCATGGGTGGCAATCATTGCGCCGTCAGCGATGACACTCAAAATATCTATGTAGAGGCAGCTTATTGGTTGCCATCTGCGATTCAAGGCCGTGCCCGTCGCTTTAATTTCAGTACCGATGCAGCACATCGTTTTGAACGTGGTGTAGATCCACAAGCTACTGTTATTTGCTTAGAGTATTTAAGCTCTCTCATTCTTGAAGTGTGCGGTGGTCAAGCTGGTCCTGTTGATGATCAAATTCTCAATGTGCCAGAACGCAAACCAGTACGTATGCGTTTAGCGCGTGCGATGAAAGTCATCGGCATTCCTCTGACTAATGACATTGTGGCAGACGTATTTAAGCGCCTTGGCTTTGAGTTCAAACAAGATGCGAATGATGTTTTTGTTGTGACGCCACCAAGCTATCGCTTTGATATTGAAATTGAAGAAGATTTGATTGAAGAAGTTGCGCGTATGTACGGCTTCGAGAATATTCCAGATCAACCTCCGGTTGCCTCGTTAAAAATGAGTGCTAAAGCCGAAGCAAAGCGGGGCGTTCATTTATTGCGCCAGCGTTTTGCCTTGCAAGGCTATCAAGAGGCTGTGAATTTTGGCTTTACCGATCAAGAAAGCGAACAGCGTCTTGCCGGGGTAGCGGAAAAAGACCTCATTAAGGTATTAAATCCGATTGCCAGTCAGTATGGCGTAATGCGTAGCAATCTTTGGGGTGGCTTATTGGGTAATCTCAAAGCTAACCTCAATAGGGGTGCCAGCCGTGTACGCCTATTTGAAACTGGTCGTGTATTTAAGCGTGATACCAGTATTGCTGAAGAAGCTGGCAAAGTAGCAGGGTTTGCACAGCCTCAACGGATTGGCGGTTTAGCTTATGGTGCATTTGTGCCGGAGCAGTGGGGAAGTGCAAATCGCGCAGTCGATTTCTTTGATGTCAAAGGCGATTTAGAGCGAGTCTTAGATCCACTCCATTTCGTTACTCAAACTGCTGTGCATCCAGCATTGCATCCTGGTCGTTCAGCTAATATTGTGTTGCAGACACCAGAGGGCATGTTAAATGTTGGCTGGATTGGTGAATTACATCCTGGCTTGCAGCAATCCTACGAACTACCCCAAGCCCCCATCCTTTTTGAATTAGATTTAGAAGCCATTCGTGAGTTGGGCTTGCCCGTCCCAGAAGAGTTAAGTAAATTTCCTGCAGTGCAGCGAGATTTAGCGGTAGTCGTCAAACAGAATGTCTCGGCACAATCTTTGCTCGATGTTATGACGGCTAGTAAGCAGAATTTTGTGCGCTCGATAGAGCTTTTTGATGAATTCAAGCCCAAGACTGGTTCTAGTAGTATGGCTGACGATGAGAAGAGTTTAGCGTTCCGTGTGACTCTGCTAAACCCTAATGAAACTTTGCAGGATCCCCAAATTGATGCAGTTATGGCATCTTTATTGGGCGCTGTTGAGAAAAAGTGCGCCGCACGTCTGCGCTAGGTTTAGTATTAGTCAAATATCATATAAATAGCAATATAAGAGACTGGCAATGAGCGAAATAATTACCAACGACACCGTTACAAAAAATGAACTATCTGAAGCGCTCTTTGACCAAGTTGGGCTAAACAAGCGTGAAGCAAAAGATATGATCGACGCTTTTTTTGATCGTATTGGTGAATCACTACAGGCTGGTGTTGAGGTCAAGATCTCCGGTTTTGGTAATTTTCAGTTGCGCAATAAATCAGCTCGTCCAGGCCGCAATCCAAAAACAGGTCAAATGATTCCGATTGCAGCTCGCCGTGTAGTGACTTTTCACGCTAGTCAAAAGCTTAAGGACGTAGTTGAGTCTCATGCTCGAGAAAACAGCATTTGACTCTGGCGCAGCACTGCATAGTTCGCAGTTGCCGCCGATACCCGCCAAGCGTTACTTCACTATTGGTGAGGTTGCAGACTTGTGCGGAGTACGCTCACATGTTTTGCGTTACTGGGAACAAGAATTCTCACAGCTAAGCCCTCAAAAACGACGCGGTAACCGCCGTTACTATCAACATCACGAAGTCGTATTGATTCGTAAAATTCGGTCTCTTCTCTATGAAGAGGGTTTCACGATTAGCGGTGCCAGAAATCGCTTAGATGAAGCGCGTGGCGAGCTACGCTTGCGCGATGAGTTGCAAGCAGTGCTGCAGATTCTCGCTAAATAGTTACTGATACAATTTTGTTTTCCGTCGGGGCGTAGCGCAGCCTGGTAGCGTACATGCATGGGGTGCATGTGGTCGGAGGTTCAAATCCTCTCGCCCCGACCAATACATCCAACCATGAAAAACTAATGTTTATGAGCACTGAGAATTCCTCACCTCCTAGCCGGACACCAGTCAACTATTTTGGACTCAATATCCCATTTCTGGATCACTTGGGCGTAGTGCCTGAGTTTGCTGAGGGAGGCAAGTCTCGCATTAGCGTTCAGTTAAAGCCTGAGTACGAGAATAGCTTTCAGGTTGCTCACGGTGGCCTGATCATGACTTTGCTGGATTTTGCGATGGCCGCCGCAGCTCGCAGCAGCATGAATCATGCCTCC
>Ga0364887_10295_pt1:0-22500 | contig 29801 bp, 27 predicted proteins | sample ExccelJu500001D4_4_FD_206924 | JGI IMG/M metagenome (GOLD analysis project Ga0364887, IMG submission 206924) | Enriched cells from Trout Bog Lake Hypolimnion, Wisconsin, USA - BchlTB.July23.5000.01.D4 | ecosystem: Environmental > Aquatic > Freshwater > Lake > Hypolimnion/Profundal zone...
GATCTTTCTTTAGGCGACACAACTGCCCGCGCATTGCGCTCACAAAACTGGGTAGTTGATTGGGCAAAAATCGGCGAGTCAGTTTCGAGTGCTGTAAAATTAGTCACCTACGACATAATCGTGCTGGATGTTGGACTGCCTGGAATTGATGGCTTTGAAGTTTTGCGCCGATTGCGTTCCCAGCATGAAGCCATGCCGGTATTAATGCTCACCGCCAGAGATGCCGTAGAGGATAGAGTGCATGGCCTTCAGCTTGGGGCGGATGACTATCTGGTAAAACCGTTTGCCTTAACCGAATTGTTGGCACGCATTCAAGCACTCACCCGACGCTCACATGCCCGTCAACACAACGAACTGATATTGGCTAATTTGCGTTTGGATTTGATCGCCAAGCGGGCGTTCTTGTTGGACAAGCCGTTGGAACTATTACCCCGAGAATGGGCTGTGATGGTGTACCTGTTAAACAACGCGGGCAAAGTTGTCAGCAAAGAACAAATTCTGGATGCCATTTCAGGCTGGGACGACTCACCTTCAAGTAATGCAATCGAAGTTTATATCTCCCGCCTGCGGGCAAAAATTATTGGCTCCGGCATTTCCATTCGGGCAATCCGCGGGTTCGGTTATTTGATAGAGGAGTCGGCAGATGCCTCCCAGTCTTAAACGACAATTGCTCATTTGGCTGCTGGTTCCGTTGCTTGTCATTATGCCGATCGCCGCAATAGTTCAATACAGATTGACCTTGCTGCCGGCAAAATTGGAAATCGACCATCAACTGGGCGACTTTGCAATTGCGATTGCCAGCTTTATAAAAGTGAATGGCAACAAAATTCGCTTTGAAATGTCTCCAGAAACCGAACATCTGCTGCGTACCGATCAAATTGACTCCGAGTTCTTTCTGGTGATTGATCCGAACAAGCAGGTGCTGGCAGGCGACTCAAAGCTCAACACGGTTGAAGAAGAAGTCGCGGTCGGAGAGTTGCGATATGTGGATAAAAGAATTGATGGCCGAAGAATGCGTATGTTGATTTACGGTGCTGCATGCGGCCAATCCGCCTGTCAGGTACGTATTGCGGAGACTTTGCTAAAACGCGACCGGTTGCACTATCAGGCATTAATTGCCACGCTGCTATCCATATTGGCCTTGTCTTTAACCACCGTCGGAGTCATGTTGATCGCGGTACGCCATGCATTGCGCCCGCTGCAAGATCTTCGTGCACAACTTGCAGATCGTTCTCTTGACGATCTTCGTCCGGTGGATGCACCTAAAATAGCCAGTGAAGTGCAGCCTCTGGTCACTACACTCAATCAATTATTTGGCCGACTGAATGAAGCAAACGAGGCGCAAAAGGCATTTATCGCGGACGCTGCTCATCAATTGCGAACACCGTTGACCGCACTTCAAACAGAGTCAGAACTGGCACTTTTGGAACCGCATCCGGAATCGATGCACGCCACATTGGAGCGTCTGCGCTACTCTGCCAGCCGCTCCGCCAAATTGGCCAATCAGCTGTTAACCATAGCCCGTACCGACCCTAATCTCCAAACAAAAACAGATTTTGCACCAGTCAATCTTAAAGATATCGGAATCTGGGCTGCCAATGAGTGGTCGCACCAAGCAATTGTTGCAGGCATTGATCTGGGGTTTGAGTTGACTCCTGCCGTCATCTCAGGACAGGCCGCACTTCTGCAAGAACTGCTATCCAATCTAATTCACAATTCTATTGAGCACGCGGGAAGTGGCGCTACCGTTACCATAAGAACATACAGCATAGCGGGAGCATCCATTCTTGAAGTAGAAGATAACGGTTCTGGAATTATTGAGGAAGAGCGTCCAAAAGTTCTACAGCGTTTTTTCCGGGGACGGAATGCAAAAGGAAATGGCAGCGGACTTGGCTTGGCAATTGTCAATGAAATAGCGCGCATTCATGGCGCGAAAATCACTTTATCAGAGCCGGATAACGGCAAAGGATTACTAGTACGCCTATCATTTCCTGCTGTGCAATAAACAAGGAGGATCGGAACAAACTGTTACCCTATTATTTGCCCCGGTTAAGCAATGCCTGAGCGAACATCAAACGCCATCCTTCTTCAGCCATTTCGCCGCCGGAAATCTTGCCGCGATGTATAACATGGCTCACCGCCCCGTCAACGTGCAATAGTGAGCGTGACAATAAGGGGTGCAGCCCCTGCTGCACCAGTTCCACATCTCTGTTGATCGCCTGTTGCGCGGCCTCATCCCCTGCGTCGGCCACCCAGGAAATAACGATGGTTTTTTCAAACAAACCCCAAACACCTTTTTGTGCGCCGTTCAATATTTCCACACTTTTTTGCGCCAACCCGATTTTTTTTAACCCAAGTCTAATCTGCCCCAACACTCCATTCGAAATCAGGTTAAGCTTACCGTCAAAATGCAGCAGCAGCAGCGTAGCCTGTAATTCTCCCTGAAACGACATCGCCGTACTCACCATATTTCGCTCAAGCGCTTTATCGGTTGCCGTCGCGTAAATTCGCGCCAGCGTAAAGTATGCGATGCCGAGCATCGACGGACCAGCCAAGTTGATGTAGGTATCGGTAAAGTTAATGCTGGCGAAAGAAAATGCGATCAAGATCAACTGAGACAAACTAAACAAAGTGTCGATATGACCGCGTCCGTCCTCACGATAGAATGCCGATGCCGTCAACCAGATGATGGAAAGCGAGATCAGCAGATACCAGATACGTCCGTCGGGAAAGCGCAGAGAATCGCCATGTTTATAGTTGTCGATTGCCGTCGCCAATAACTCCACACCGGGATACATTTCCGCCATCGGCGTCGATCGAACATCGTATAAATTGGGCGCAGTGGAACCGATGATGACGATCTTGTCTTTGAATTCGTCTTCTGCAAGCGGTTCTTTTTCATCCCCTTTCTCTCGATAGGCATCGGCAAAACTGATGTACTTGTAGCTGTATGGTTTGCCACGCCAGTTTAGCAACATATGATCAGTCGTCGGTTCTGTCCAACCAAATTCACGACCAATACGCGCAGGCAATGAGGGGATTCTCCAACCATCGCCTTCGGCATAGACCGGATAATTTCGGGTGACGCCGTCCGTATCCAGCATCACATTTTGCGTCCCCAGACGTCCACTCTCGATCGCCGATTTAAAATAGGGTAGCAGCATGTTCACCGTTGCGTTGGCATCCGGAGTTTCATCGGGAACCGCCGTCACACCGGGGATGTCTGCAATTTTAATCTGGCGCTGTGTATCTTCCGATCCGCCCACAATCAACATGGGGAAAAATGTATTGTTCGTTTTGGCAATACTTGCATCAAAATCTGCATCACTCTTCGGATTAAACACATCCGGATCACTAAACAAGATATCGAACACCACGGCTTTGGGATGCTGCGTCTCCAACTGCCCGACGAAATTACCCAGTACCCGACGCGGCCACGGCCAGCGTCCGTATTTTTTCGACATCGCTTCCAGACTGGCTTCATCAATATCCACGATCACGATGCTTGGGTCAGGCTTCGGCGTTTCTAAACGATAACGCACCATCGGGTCAAAAGTGGCGGTTCTTATTTCACTGGCAAGGTGCAGGAACATCGTATCCGCGACAGCGAAGACGGTAAACAAGGCAGCCAAATAAAGATAGAACTTTCTCTTCCATTTGCGTGCCAGCCAATTTGAAAAGGTCGCCATTGCAAAACGCATGCGCCCAAGCAGATGTAATTTTAGTCTCATGCCTCTAAGTGTAGCGTCTTGTTGCCCAAAAAGAAAAGGCCAGGAAACCCGGCCTTCTGTTAAGTATCGCTATTTCAGCTTACGCAAAATTTTTGGCGACGAAATCCCAGTTCACCAGATTATTCAGGAATGTCTCGACGAATTTTGGACGCTGGTTACGGTAATCGATGTAGTAAGCATGCTCCCACACGTCCACGCATAACAATGGCTTGTCGCCTGTGGTCAACGGTGTACCGGCTGCGCCCATGTTGACGATATCCAGAGAACCATCGGCCTTTTTTACCAGCCAAGTCCAGCCGGAACCAAAATTACCGATCGCCGAAGTTTGGAATGCCTTTTTGAAATCATCCAGCGAACCCCATTTTTTGTTGATCGCGTCGGCCAGCGCGCCAGTAGGTACGCCACCGCCATTGGGCTTCAGGCAGCTCCAGAAAAAAGTGTGGTTCGATACTTGCGCTGCATTGTTATAGATTCCACCGGAGGACTTTTTGATGATGTCTTCCAGACTGGCGTTTTCAAATTCAGTACCTTTGATCAGATTGTTCAGGTTGGTAACATAAGCCTGATGATGCTTGGAATAATGATAATCAAAAGTCTCGGCGGACATATGCGGCACGAGAGCATCTTTTGCGTAGGGCAAAGCAGGCAGGGTGTGTTCCATGATGGGCTCCTTCGAAGTAGTTGAATTTTGAAATGGCTCGGCCATTAGGTTCACAATATACCACAGGATTTAGCTCAACTATTATTTCTATTGAGCCTAAAACTCCACCGAGGGACGAAATATCAAGGTTACAGTGTCGGAATTTGAGGTGCGTAAAATCCCGGAATATTCATCCGGGCTGGACCATACGACACCGATATCCAGTGTGGGCGTGTATTTCCAACCGGCCTTTGGATATTTTTTCCCGACGATATATTGCTGACGTAATAAGCGAGCATTTTTTTCGGAAAAAAATAGTTTCACATCAAATGCCGAATTGCTGATCCAGCTTAAAAACGGGAACCGCACATTCAAATTACTACGATATACATTCACATAAAGCTCATTCGTGATATCGAGATTGTCGTGAAACTTTCCACCCACGCGAAAACTCCATCCCAATTTTTCATCGGGATAATCGACTTTACCCTTGATTTTCCATTCAACTTCCAACCAGTGGTCGTCGATCATTTCATTGTCCTTGATCTGTTTTGTACCGGCACTGATCAGATAACCGGTATAGCCGACATTACTACCGACTCTGTCTTCACCGGGACGAACAATTTTAGCGATATTGCCAAAAAAGGCAGATACCGCCCAAGGCTCTTGAAAGCCCGCCGTCGCGGAATCGATGATATTGACACTAGAGTGACCTAGCCGCCCCCTTTGATAAACGTCTGGTTGATTTGTCTTCAGATAGGTTCCCAGTAACGGCATCGGATAGACGCTCGCCTCGATCAACATGTAGCGGGGAATAAGTGCCCCCTGAATCAATTCGCTATAGATTACCGACTCGCTGGTCGATCTGATTGTGGGAATTGGTTTCTCGGTCAGCGGAATATTTAAGCTCACGTCGGAGTAATATGGATCCGGTTCCCACATCACTTCGACCTTACTACCCTCTTCTGCAAGCGGGATCGGGACAGGATGTTGCGGCGACGTATCGTCAGCAAAACTCTGCGGGGGCACCACTGGAGTAGTCGCGGGGTCGGCAGCATATGCGGAGGGGACACACAAAGCAAAAACCGCCAGCGTAAATAGTAAGTGGCAGCGCCGCATGACCATATTTTTATTCAACAAACACATAATAAAGCCTGATAAATCTCTTGCCGGTAGTTCACACGCAAAATGCACTCCTTGCGTCATAACTGAAAGCGGCGCAGCTTGTATTCTAGCAGGCGGGCGGAGGACTCAGCCACCTGTTAGATTATAATACCGATCATAGTGATTGATTACGGCAAGTGTCCTGCGCCAGAGGCAGCGCACACCAGTTCTGAAAGTTAGCCATGTTCAACGTAATTCTTTTTCAACCCGAGATTCCTCCCAATACCGGCAATGTCATTCGTTTATGCGCCAATAGCGGTGCACAACTGCATTTGATCCGCCCGCTCGGTTTTGAGCTCGATGATAAACAATTACGTCGCGCCGGTTTGGATTATCACGAATACGCGAACATGCAAGTACACGATGATCTCGATGCTTGCCTGTGCAGCCTGCCCGGCTCGCGTCTTTTTGCATTCACCACAAAAGGATCTCACCCCTACCATGAGGCCATTTTTCAGGCGGGTGATGCGTTTCTGTTCGGCCCGGAGAGCCGTGGACTGCCGGCCAACATTTTGGAATCACTGCCAACTGAACAGAAGTTGCGCCTGCCTATGTTGCCCAATAATCGCAGCTTGAATCTGTCGAATACAGTTGCCATTGCAGTATATGAAGCTTGGAGACAGTGCGGATTTGAAATGTGAGGACGTATTGATAAAACTACTAGCCATCTGACTAAGGCAGCAAGCTGCCAAATCATTGGTTATGCCATACGCCCTACGATATTATTTTGAGTCCTGATAAAACTCGTTGCTCGGTTGCCGGCTAAGCAAACTTTCAGCCGCTTTATCGGCAGTGAGTTGCTCGTACAGCACACGATAGACAGCTTCACAGATCGGCATCTCCACGCCGGAGCGCTGCGCGACTTGATGCACTTCTCGTGCCGTGTAGACACCTTCCGCAACGTGCCCGAGTTCATTCAGAATATCCACCAGTTCGCGCTTCTGTGCCAGCAGCATACCCACTTTCCGGTTACGCGAAAGATCTCCTGTACAGGTCAGTATCAGATCACCCGCGCCCGATAGTCCGCCCAGCGTTTCGGCTTTACCGCCCAGCTGCAACCCCAAGCGCGTCATTTCAGCCAGGCCTCGTGTAAGCAAGGCAGCACGCGCGTTGTAGCCCAGATGCAAACCGTCGCTAATACCCGCCGCGATAGCCAACACATTTTTAATCGCGCCGCCGACCTCAACACCCACGACATCGTTACTGGAATAAATGCGCAAGCGGGAATGATGCAATTCCTGCGCAATACGCTGCGCAAATTCAATATCGCCCGATGCCAATGTCAAAGCCGTGGGTAAACCGCGCGCAACTTCTTGTGCAAAGCTGGGACCGGACAAAACGGCTCGGGGAAAATTGGCGGGTAAGGTCTCGGCAACGATCTGATGCGGCAGTTGTGATGTCTTCGCTTCAAATCCTTTGCACAGCCAAATAACCGGCGTGGCCACTGGCATAGCAGCGATACGTTGCAAAATGCCGCGCAATGAAGAAACCGGAACGGCGACGATCAGCAACTCGGCGCCGGCAAGTGCAGCATCCATATCCGAGGAGAGTTGCAGCGCCTGCGGAAACGGCATATCGGGCAGATAACGCAAATTGCTACGACTGGATTGCATCGCAGTTGCCTGCTGTACATCTCGCGCCCACAGCGTAACTTGATGACGGGGGGCAAGGCTGATCGCCAATGCGGTACCCCATGCCCCCGCCCCCAATACCGACACTTTCATCAGTCGCCCCACACTTCGGAAAGTTTAATGTAGCCGGTCGTGCCGTCGATATGGCGAACTTTGAGCCAGCCATTGCCCGCCTCCTCCTGCCATTCCAACGCCAGTTGTTGCGGCGCCTGAAAAATAACGACGGAGTTCGCATCCGGATTTTCATGCACGGCAGCAACAGGCTTAGTCACCATGACGAATCGTTTTCCGCTCACCGCCCGTTTTTCTATCCAGAATAATTTTCCGGAGTTATCCCGCACCTTGACCCAGTTATCCAGACTAACGACTTTTTCCAATGGCAAATAACGTGTCGCAACAAAAAGTTTCTTTGCCTTCAATGAAGGGGCGTCATACAAAATAGCCGGGAATGCGACCGAGACGAAATCAAAAGCATGCGCCGAAGAGTATGCCCCCAGAAGCCCGCATAGAACAGAGCTCCTTGCCAGCATTGCAAATTTATCGGCCGCATAGTTCATATATTTTAAGCACCTGTTAGTGAGTCACTTCCGGGGATTTTTGTTTTTGTTGCTGATATAGCGCATCGAAATTAATAGGATTGAGGATCACCGGAGAGAACCCTGCGCGCACCACCACATCGGAGACGACTTCGCGCAAATAGGGGTATAGAATATTCGGGCACACCACGGCCAAAATCGGCTCTGTCTCGCCTATGGGAATATTGCGTATCTGAAAGATACCTGCCTGTTTGGCTTCTACCAAAAACATCACTTTGTCTTTTTCAGCCAATTTAGCCGTGACGGTCACAGTGACCGTGACTTCGAATACGCCTTCTTCGACAGGTGTAGCGGTAGTATTCAATTGCAGATCGATCTGGGGACTTTCACGTTCCAGAAATATCCCGGGAGCATGCGGAATCTCCAGCGACAGGTCTTTAACGTAAAGTTTTTCGATGTTGAACAGTGCCTGCACTGTTTGACCCGGTGTTGCAGTGGTTTCGCTCATGGCTTTCCTTAAATACTAAATAATAAAACCTTATCCGCAGATTTCACAGATTATTCAGATTAAAAACAAATTTAAAAATACACAATACCAGATGATCACACCTTACAAATCTGCGTTAATCTGATAAAGCAACTAGCCATTCGACTAAGCCAGCGAGCGGGCAAGTCGCTGGTTATGCGGACAAATGCTTTTCAGCTTTGATTTTTATTCAACAATGAATTTAGCTCACCTCTTCGATCCAATGCCGCCAGATCGTCGAAGCCGCCGACATGGTAATCGTCGATGTATATCTGCGGCACGGTACGCCGTCCGGTTTTGGCTATCATCGGCTCGCGTAACTCCGGTTGCAGATCGATACGAATCTTTTCAATCTCGGTTATACCCTTGCTGTTCAACAATCGCTCTGCGTTGACACAATAAGGGCAAATGGCGGTGCAATACATTACAACTTTGGGCATGTCATTTCTCCAACGGTAGATCTGCTTTTCGCCACGCAACCACCCCGCCCAGCAAGCTATATGCCTGGGTAAAGTTCCGGTTCTTTAATTGTGCCGCCGCTATTCTGGAACGATTACCACTGGCGCAAACTACTACGACAGGGTGTTCACGATATTGCTCCAATTCGTCAATGCGCCCCTTTAAGGCACCCAATGGAATTAGTTTAGAATTTAACAAATGGCCGGTTTCGTATTCATTTTGTTCCCGCACATCCACAATCACGGCATCTTTGTGGTTGATCAATTGTAGTGCCTCAACGGTACCCACTTCTTTAATGCCCTGAATTTTGCTGCCGAAGTACGACCACAGTAGCATCAATCCGCTACCGACAAACACAATGACCATGATGTAATTACTTTCCAAGTACTGCACGCTGATACTCCTCATATTTTTGGGTGGCAAATTCTAACAGAGTGGAAAAGTGTGTAGGGTCTTTCATTGCCAAGCGCCTCAATTCAGCCTGAGTCGTCGAAAAATCACCGGGATATGCCCAAATAGAGCGCTGCAATTGAATTTTGGCCTCCGCGAGACGCCCGTCCAAAGCCAGCAATAATGCCTCACGGTATACCACTGAGCCAATTGGCACAAAACTCATGGACTTTTCGTTCAATGCCAGCTTTTCTGCCAGATGATCGCTGCTTACCTCTATCAAACTACTCTCGTACAGATCCGCATAGGGACGCAGTAATGCGTAACGGCCCGCGTCGTCCAAACTCTCCCGCAAACGCGGCGCGTATGTGACATCGTCAGTGGCTAACGGATGTATCGCCAGCGAAGACTCGAGTTTTTTGTATCCGATAAACAACTGCACCGTCGACACGACGCCTAGAAACAGTAGCATGACAACCAGCAGGCGTCCCGTATTACGTAATTTCAGACCCAACACTCTGCTTTCCATCACCCCGATCGCGATTGCGGCAATACCAATAAAGTAACCGTACCATAAAGGATATTCGAGCAGACTGTGTATCCCCAGCACCGCAAGAACAACAAACCCCCACCACTGGTGAATAGTACGTTCTTCCCTGCGCGCCTGCGTCAACCAGACACCAAATGTTGCAAATAGAATCGACAATCCGGCCAAACCTGTTTCGGCGGCAAATTGCATCACCAAATTATGCGCATTGTTATACAAACCCGCGATACTCAGATCCCGCAACTCCGCGCATAACTGAAAATGCTGCCATGCGAATTGACCGAACCCGGCCCCCAGCAAAGGGAAATGCGTAAAGATCAGCCACGACTCTTTCCACAGATACGTGCGAATACTGCCATTGCTAGCATCACCGAATAATCGTTGCAGCGTTGTCACGTTGCCACTCGCCCCTTGCAACCAGGGAATCTGCACCACAAGGTGCATCAAGGCAAAGCCAAATAATACCAACAGCGCATATTTAAATAACGGCCAATGGGATTTATCGCGACGTTGCCACAGGTAAGCAATTACCGCCATAAACAACAGATACAACCATGCACTGCGCGAGCCGCTCAACACCAGCACGAAAAGTAGCGGTGTCACCAGCAATGCAGTCAGCCAACCCCGTAGTGCCCCGCGGATATACAACAACCCCAGTGAGGCAAGACCGAGCGCTATATAGTTGGCAAAATGATTGGGCTGTGCGATATTGCCATAGACTGCGGTTGAAACTTTAACGGTCACGACTGAATCCAAAAATGTATGCCAGCGAAAATGCTGGATGATTCCAGCCAGGGTATTCAATTCCGCCCCCACAGCCAGGAACCAGGCCAACACTGTCACCACCAGCGGCAACCCCAGCTCGACGCGCAAGCGATGCCCCAACATAACGAGCAAAGCCATCCACAGAAAATACATGGTCAATAGCAGCGTCTGCTCCAAACTGGATATCTTGCCCAACAGATACTGCACCAGCAATAGCAGCATCATGCCGATAGGAAATAATACGATTCCGGGAAGCTCCGGTTGTTGCCAGTAGCGTTTGCTCACCAATAATGGCAGCGCGCATAAGCTAAGCAGGACAGTCCCCCACTCCTGATAAAAGGTCGTCAGGGGGTAAGCATGGTGGTAATACAGGAAAGGCAAAACCCACATTAACCCTACGAGGGCCAGACTAATGTGGGCAAAGGTAATCGAACGGAGAGAAAATTTACTTAGCAACTGCTTTTGACACCTAATTTAGCAAGAATATTATTCAGAGGGCAAATTGTGCCAATCCGCTTTACAACAGATTCAACCCCACAAGTGCTGTAAACAACACTTATCCGCAATAATTCGGATAACCGTTCCGAGTTAACACTTCACCCCTTATGGCTGGTGATTTTACAATATAAAATTGATTTGATACCGGGCAAGATAACCGGTCATATTTCTTTCTCGGTTAAAAAAATTTCAGAAATCACAGTTAAGTTGTGGGGCGTTCCAAGCTCCTCAATTTTTTCGGGCCACCAGATCGATCAACGCGGACATACCGTTATGCCCGTTGCCCTCATTGATTTCATCCTCGTAGGAACGCATAGATATGATCTCCAGTCGCGGGAATGCTTGCTGTAGCATCACTTCGGTATAGAGGTTGTCCACTTGCGACGGCCCGCCTGTCCCATACTCCAGTTGGCGTGGCGTATATCCATGAAGTAAAAGTAATCCACCCGGCTTGAGACAATTCTGGATATTTTCAAAAAGTTCTTTCCTTTGATCTGGCCCCATGAACTGAATAAAAATCGCCGCCACAACATCAAAACGGCTTTCTCCCCAACTCCACTGAAATAGATCGGCTTGCTCAAAAGTTACAGTGGTCACTTTTCGTTCTTGTGCCAATCTTTTCGCCTTGCGAAGCGCGACCTCGGAACTATCAATTGAATGGACTTGCAAACCCTGTTCGGCCAACCAGATACCGTTACGTCCTTCGCCATCAGCGATAGCCAAACATGTTTGCCCGCGTTTCAATAACCCGTGTTGTGAACGCAAAAAAATATTCGGGGCTGTTCCGAAAAGAAATTCAGCCCCGGCATATCGCTCATCCCAAACATTCCCCACTTAATAAGTCTCCATCAAAAACAACGGCTACTTTTTTGTACTGCACGTATTAATCCCCAAAATCGTATATGCAGGACAAAAACCTACTACTCCAGTTAGCAGGGGGACAACACCGATCCATCCCCAAACACCCACTGTACCGGTAACTGCAAGTGCGATCAGCACCAAACCAACAATTACGCGAAGTGCACGATCAATTCCACCTGAATTGCATTTCATTTTCATCTCCTTAGTTAAGTTGCTACTACGTTGAAAATCTATCATTCATTACTTAATTAACTGCAAATAATAGCTCTTATCAGGCCTCACTGGTAACAAACTCAATATTGGCGCCACCTTGAATTAATTCTTTTACAGCACAATGGCTTATTTCATTCAAAATTTTTTGCCGCTGCTCCGGGGTGATCTGCTCAGGGAAATACACCGCAGTTTCTATCCGTTTAGGAATTAACGTATTACCAGTTTGCACGATCGGCCTGCATTTGATCTCGATTCCCTCCGCGCTAATATCCAATGACTTGCAAGCCTTGCGTGCATACACACCGGCACATCCGGCAATGGCAGCATAGGTCGCCTCCAGTGGATTGGGCAAAACACCGTCCAATCCATAATTAATGCTATGACTTTTGAATCGAACATTAATCTGATTGCTATTATCAAGCGATAGTTTATACATCCATACAACCTTTAGTTGATTTTAAATTTTATACAGCAAACCTCGAACCGAACGTATTTTTAGGTCCCATACCCGATAATTTTGCTATTCTCACCATATCGGTCAGTTTCCCCCCAAGTACTTTTTCTTGACATTACACAATAAGCATATTAGCATATTCTTATCTAGAAATATCCACACCTTTAAAAGGAGATTATCATGACTGGGTTGGCACAAGCTCTTGGAGCAGGGGTCATTGTCGGTATCATCCTGTTTTTCATTCTCGCCTATTACGGTTGGATAGATAAATTGATACGGTGGATAGACAAAAAATAGAGTCGTAACATTTTTCCAACAATATGCCTATAGACCTATAGATAGATACGCAGTCTTGAAACAAGACTGCGTTAAAAGGTATAGCGTTATTCCCCCTAAACAGTTCATATATTCACGAATCAAGAGCGTCTCCCCCCTCTTTCCGCGAAATAAAATTCGCTTCCGCAACAACTTATAAGTATTTTGAATATTGCTAACGATCAGTTTTCAACGAACTGAAAAATAGTGTAGCCTGAAGGGCAAATTAGGCTGTTGCTCCACAGCATCTGGATCATTTATAAATCTTGCTATAAAAATCAATGTGTTTGTTGTCAAATTTCAAACAGCTATTCAATCTTATCGTCGTAATTGCGATAACAGGTTGCGCAGTCCAGCCTCCAGCGGTTGTTGTCTCGACGCCTCCTCCCGTTCCCCATAAGCCTCCGGCAAAAATAACGCCACGGCCAAAGCCATTGACCGGAATAGCATTAGTCACCAGCTTGCTGCCTCCAAAACTAGCTGAACGTAGCGGTTGGGCTACCGACATTTACTCGGCATTCGAGGCTATTAAAATAACGCCCAGTAAAGAAAATGTTTGTGCGGTATTAGCAGAGATCGAGCAGGAGTCTTCATTTCAAGCCGACCCAGTGGTTCCCGGATTAAAGAAGATCGTCAGACGCGAACTGGAGGCTCGTCGAAATAAATTCAGTATTCCGCAATGGCTCATGGATAACAGCCTTGAAATAAAGTCCCCCGATGGGCGTAGCTACAACGAGCGTATAGAGGCTTTAAAAACCGAGAACGATGTGAATAAGTTGTTTGATGATATGACCTCGGAGATCCCGTTCGGGAAAAAACTGCTCGCCGACTACAATCCGGTACGAACCGGCGGCCCCATGCAAGTCAGTTTGGCTTTTGCCAATTCATATACAGAAACAAAACCCTACCCCTATCCCGTCAACGGATCTCTACGCAACGAGCTGTTCAGCCGAAAAGGCGGAGTCTATTTCGGAATAGCCTATCTGCTGGATTATCCCGCTAGCTATGGAAGCTTGAATTTTCGCTTCGCCGACTTTAATTCCGGACAGTATTCCAGCAGAAATGCCGCGTTCCAAAACGCGGTACACGCGCTCTCGGGAATAGCGTTGGATTTGGATGGCGATTTGTTGCGTTATAAGAATGGTGTGGCCCTTGAAGATCCCAGCCAAACCATGCAGGCATTGCTCAATATTTCGTCACGCTTAAACATGAACAAGAGTGAAATATTTCGGGATCTGTTGTTGGAAAAGTCTCCCGATTTTGAAGCGAGCCCGTTATACAAAAAAGTATTCGCCCTGACACCGTCGATGCCGCGCGCCTATATTCCGGAGATCGTGCTGAGCAGCCCGAAGACCTCCCGAAAGTTAACCACAGCCTCCTATGCAAAGCAGGTCGACTTGCGATATCAAAATTGCCTGAAAAAAAACCAATCTCAGTAAAAGTACAAATCCGGATACAAAACTAGCTGGCCGTACAAAAAACGTCACGCATCATGCTCACCAGTTTCAGTGTCCGCGGATCGCCAATACGATAAAACACCCGGTTGGCATCTTTGCGCGTTGCCAGTACGCCTTTATCGCGCAAAATCGCGAGATGCTGGGAGATATTGCTTTGCGAAGTGCCGACGTAATCCACGATTTCCTGTACGCTCAACTCATTCCCTGCCAGCACGCACAATACTTTTAAGCGCAAAGGATGGGCTATGGCCTTGATTGCCATTGAGGCCTGCATAATGTCTTCGTCTCTGTCTATTAATTTTCCTGTCATTTTTATTCCCTATCCTTTGTTTACTGAGATCATATCAACCCCGAAATCGGCTAAAATACGCAGACCGTAGTTTGCATAGCATTGGCTAAATTAGCAACCTCTTATATTTTAATACGCGGATGACCAGATCAGTCCAGCGTGAAAGTCGAGCCACCATGAAAATCACTCCTGTTCTTCTCCTTATTCTCGATGGTTTCGGTTATCGCGAAGATAGCGACCACAATGCGGTGGCGCTTGCAAACAAACCCAATTTTGACAAGCTATGGAATACTTATCCACACACGCTAATCCATGCCTCTGAACTTCAAGTTGGCCTGCCGCGCGGCCAGATGGGAAATTCCGAAGTAGGCCATCTCAACATCGGTGCCGGGCGTGTAGTCTATCAAGATCTAACCAAAGTGGATGTTGCCATCGAAGATGGCAGCTTTTACACTAATCCGGCTTTGTCCAACGCTGTCGCGGTAGCAAAAAAACAAAATTCGACTTTGCATATTCTCGGCTTGCTTTCCCCCGGTGGCGTGCACAGCCATGAATTGCATATTCACGCCATGCTGGAATTGGCAGCACGAGCCCAACTAAAAAAGATCGTGGTACATGCATTTTTAGATGGTCGCGATACACCTCCACGCAGTGCCGCGCAATCTTTGCAGTTATTGCAGGATAAATGTGATGAACTTGGCGTTGGCCGCATTGCCACTATTTGCGGTCGTTTCTTCGCCATGGATAGAGACAATCGTTGGGAGCGCGTACAAATCGCCTATGACATGCTCACACAAGGCAAGGCGCCTTTCTCCGCAGCCACGGCGGCAGACGGATTGGCGCTCGCCTATGCCCGTGGTGAGAACGATGAGTTCGTGCAAGCCACCCAAATCGGTGAGTCCGCTTCCATGCAGGATGGCGATGTAGTCGTATTTATGAACTTCCGTGCAGATAGAGCCCGTGAAATAACCCGTGCGCTGACTGATGAAAAATTTGACGGTTTCGCGCGTACGCGCTTTCCAAAACTGGCCAATTACACCACGTTGAGCAGCTATGGTGAGGAATTCCATTTCCCTACCGCCTTCGCTCCCACCTCTATCCATAATGGCTTGGGCGAATATCTGGGTAATCTTGGACTGTATCAGTTACGCATCGCGGAAACTGAAAAATACGCACATGTCACCTACTTTATGAACGGTGGCATCGAACAACCCAACCCGGGCGAAGACCGTATCCTTGTACCATCGCCCAAGGTAGCGACTTACGATCTGCAACCGGAAATGAATGCATTTGAGGTAACCGACAAATTAGAAACCGCTATCCGTAGTAAAAAATATCAAGCCATTCTGTGTAACTACGCAAATTGCGACATGGTCGGACATACCGGCAATATGGACGCGGCCGTTAAGGCGATCGAAGCGCTGGATATCTGCATTGGTCGCGTAGTCAAGGCGATGCTTGAAAGTGGTGGCGAAGTTCTTCTCACCGCAGACCACGGCAATGCGGAACAGATGATCGATCGTGTCACACATCAAGCACACACCGCGCATACGCTCAATCTGGTACCGCTCCTCTACATCGGGCGCAAGGCAAATATTGCCGCAACAGGTGCACTGCAAGATGTCGCCCCGACCCTACTTGCCATGATGGGCTTGCCACAACCGCAAGAAATGACGGGCAAATCACTCATCGAGATTTTGTGATTGTTATAATCCGTATTCTATTCGCCGTTGTTTGTCTTATAACGGGTGGCACCACTGCTCATGCCTCGCAGCAGGAAGAGTTGGAGAATCTGCGCAAGCGTATCAGCACACTGCAACAAAACTTTGAAAAAACCAATGAATCGAAATCAGAGGCCGCTGACGCTCTGCGCGAATCCGAGCGCAATATCAGCACCAGCAACCGCAAGCTGAATGAACTTGCCATACAACAAAATATTGCCAGCCACGCGCTGGTTCAATTGCAACAACAATCTGCGCAATTAGAAAAGGAGATGAGCAGTGAACAAGCCCTACTCAGCAAATTGCTCTACCAGCAATACCTCGGTGGGAAACAAGAATACCTAAAATTGCTACTTAACAATCACGACCCCAATCAAGTTGCCCGCGAATTACAGTATTACGATTACATCGCACGCAATCGCGCCACTTGGATAAAATCGCTACGCGACAAGCTTTCCAAAATTCAAACTATCTCCTCACAAGCCAAAGAAAAGAGCAAAGAAATTGCCACATTACAAAGTGAGGCACAGTCACAACGGCGGCATCTGGAATACGAAAAACGCTCGCGTCAGCAAACGTTGGATAAGATTGCCAAACAACTCAAACAACAGCACCGTGAAATAGGCCGTTTGCAGCGTGATGAAAACCGCTTGTCGCAATTGGTGGAGAAATTAGCCGAAATGTTGTCGCATCCCTCCCATGCCAATCAAGCACAAAACGAAAAGCTTCCCGATAGAACTTTTGATGGCAGGCCGTTTGCTTCACTGAAAGGCAAGCTCAGCCTTCCGGTCAAGGGTAGTATCACCAACAAATTTGGCGCGCAGCGCCCCGACAGTACCGTGTTATGGAAAGGTTTGTTCGTACGCGCCTCCGCCAATCAATCCGTTAAATCTGTTGCGGCAGGACGGGTGGTTTTTGCCGACTGGCTACGCGGCTTTGGCAATTTGCTCATCGTCGACCACGGCAATGGTTACATGAGCTTATACGGCAACAACGAAACCCTATATAAACAGGTCGGCGATGTCCTAAATGGGGGTGATACCATCGCATCTGTCGGCAATAGCGGCGGCAATGACGAATCCGGTTTATACTTTGAACTGCGCCACGAGGGAATTCCGCTTGATCCCACAAAATGGGTTTCCCGATAAGCGCACAAGAATCAATTTACGAAAGGTCTTACATGCGTAGTCGTATTGAAAAATTCAGTCTGGTCGCTCTGGGCCTTATTGCTGGCGTGTTCATCAGTCTTCACTTTTCCGCCAGCGCTGAGAAGGACACGCTTACGCCCCTCCCTCTTGAAGAGTTAAAAGCCTTCACAGAAGTTTTCGGTCGCATCAAGAGCGACTATGTAGAGCCTGTAAGCGACAAGAAACTTATCACTGAGGCTATCAATGGCATGTTAAGCGGGTTAGACCCGCACTCCGCTTACCTTGATGCAGAGGGCTTCAAAGAATTACAAGTCGGGACACAAGGCGAATTTGGCGGTCTTGGTATCGAAGTCGGTATGGAAGACGGTCTGGTTAAAGTCATTTCACCGATTGAAGACACGCCTGCTTATCATGCCGGTATCAAGACAGGTGATCTTATTATCAAGCTTGACGATACACTGGTCAAAGGGCTGTCGCTTAATGATGCGGTTAAACGCATGCGCGGAAAACCCGGCAGCAAGATCGTGCTCACTATTATTCGCAAAGGTGAAGTTGGGCCTCTTGTCATTACCGTGGCTCGGGCGGTTATTAAAGTACAAAGTGTCAAAGCCAAATTAGTCGAACCCGGCTATGCGTTCGTGCGTATCACACAGTTCCAAGAGCATACAGGGGAAGGAATAGCCGCGGCTCTTGATTCACTATTTAAGCAAAGTGACGGCAATCTCAAAGGCATCGTTCTTGATTTGCGCAACAACCCGGGGGGGTTGCTTACGGCTGCCGTTGCTGTATCTGCCGCATTCTTGCCCAAAGATGCTTTAGTGGTCTACACCGAAGGGCGCACTGAAGATGCAAAAATGCGCCTCACTGCCAGCGCGGAAAATTACCTGCGCGGAAATGGTACCAATGATTACTTAAAGAACCTTTCTGCCACTTACAAGAACCTGCCTATGGTCGTATTGGTGAATGGCGGTTCTGCCTCCGCCTCTGAAATCGTCGCCGGGGCACTGCAAGACCACAAGCGCGCAGTCATTATGGGAACACAGTCATTTGGCAAAGGCTCAGTACAAACCATATTGCCGCTTGGCAACAATACCGCCATCAAACTTACTACTGCACGTTACTACACGCCAGGCGGACGTTCAATCCAGGCAAAAGGAATCGTCCCTGATATTTTGGTGGAAGACCCCGCTACAGCATCACTGGATAATGCCTTCCGCTTGCGCGAAGCGGACTTGGATCGTCATTTGAGCAACGACCGCATGGCTGACGACAAAGCGGATGAAATATCTAGTAAGACGGCCCCAAAAGCTCAGTCGAAATCCAAAGAAGGAGATATGAGCAAGCCTGAACCCTCCGAATTTGGCGCTAAAAATGATTACCAATTGAATCAAGCTCTAAACCTTTTGAAAGGCATGAATATTTTGCACGGGAAATAAATCATGAATAATCCATTTGAGCTTTTAAAGACACGTGAGCTATATTTTGCTGACGATCCATCCAGCCAGGTAGACAAGGCATTCAGCCTGCTGGGCGGATTGGAAAACTTAAAAGTTGAAAGGGGGCATCATGCCAATAGCCTGATCATTCACTATAGCCTCGAACACTATACCCATGAGGGTTTGGAGCATGCTCTTACAAAAGAAGGTTTCCATTTCAAAGAAAACCTTTTAGGGAAGGTACATAAACAACTTGTTCATTACTGCGAAGATGTCCAGTACCATAATTTGAGCACGCCTGAACATCCCACCAAGAAAAATGAATCCGAAGTTTTTGCCAAAGTGTACGAGAACAATCAGCACGGCAATCACAATGGAGCCCCCCCTCTCAAAGACCTGCGCGAATACAAATAATTTTTAATAGTGCATGGACGATAAGCAACTACTACGTTACAGCCGCCATATCTTGTTGCCGGAAATCGGCATTGAAGGTCAGCAAATGCTAAACGATTCTCGGATACTCATCGTTGGTGCGGGTGGCCTTGGTTCACCCGCCTCTATGTATCTGGCTTCTAGCGGAGTCGGCTCAATAACCCTATGCGACAATGACAAAGTTGATCTCACTAACTTGCAGCGCCAGATTTTGCATCGCACGAATAGTATCGGCATTAGCAAAGTTGCCTCCGCACAAGACACCTTAGCGCAGATCAATCCAGATGTAAGTGTAGTTTCGCTGGATGAGCGTATCGAAGGTGAACGCTTGCTCGCCTTAGTTAAGGCTGCTGATATTGTGCTTGATTGTAGTGATAATTTTGCCACGAGATACGCGTTAAATCGGGCATGCGTTCAATTTAAAAAACCTCTCGTCTCCGGCGCTGCAACACGCTTCTCCGGACAAATCAGCGTTTTCGATTTCCGCAACACAGAAACCCCCTGCTACAACTGCCTTTATCCGGAAGAAACGGAAGGTGAAGAAATGCGTTGCTCGGTGATGGGAGTGTTCGCCCCCTTAGTCGGCATCATTGGTAGCTTACAGGCTAGCGAAGCGTTAAAGGTATTACTTGATATTGGCACCACACTTTGCGGAAAGGTATTACTGCTTGATGCATTAAGCATGGAAATCCGCACAATTAAACTAAGTCGAGATCCCAACTGCTCTGTATGTAGTCTGATCTGAGCTATTGTGTGCTTGGTTGTTTATCAAATATAGTTATTCAAGCCAATCAAATTTAAATATCCATAAAATAAAAAACCCCGCCTTTGAGGGCGGGGTTTTTTATTTATAAGGAGTCTGACGATGACCTACTTTCACATGCGAGGTGCACACTATCATTGGCGCGAAGTCGTTTCACTGTCCTGTTCGAGATGGGAAGGAGTGGGGCCAACTTGCTATGGTCGTCAGACATAACGGTTGTCGGGATCAGTTGCGGTTCAGGTTAACTGAGTTGCCGCCGCTGGCCGATGCATTCTGGAGAAGTAAAGATCAGGTTTCTGATTGCATTCGCGAGTTCAGAACTCACTTGCATGTTACTTAATATTATAGGATCAAGCCTCACGGGCAATTAGTATCGGTTAGCTTAATCCATTACTGGACTTCCACACCCGACCTATCAACGTGGTAGTCTTCCACGACCCTACAGGGGGATTAAATCCCCAGGGAAATCTCATCTTAAGGCGAGTTTCCCGCTTAGATGCTTTCAGCGGTTATCTCTTCCAGATATAGCTACCCGGCGATGCCACTGGCGTGACAACCGGTACACCAGAGATCTGTCCACTCCGGTCCTCTCGTACTAGGAGCAGGTCCCTTCAAATTTCCAACGCCCAAGGCAGATAGGGACCAAACTGTCTCACGACGTTTTAAACCCAGCTCACGTACCACTTTAAATGGCGAACAGCCATACCCTTGGGACCGGCTACAGCCCCAGGATGTGATGAGCCGACATCGAGGTGCCAAACTCCCCCGTCGATATGAACTCTTGGGAGGAATCAGCCTGTTATCCCCAGCGTACCTTTTATCCGTTGAGCGATGGCCCTTCCATACAGAACCACCGGATCACTATGACCTGCTTTCGCACCTGCTCGACTTGTCAGTCTCGCAGTTAAGCATCCTTTTGCCATTGCACTATCAGTACGATGTCCGACCGTACCTAGGATACCTTCGTACTCCTCCGTTACACTTTGGGAGGAGACCGCCCCAGTCAAACTGCCTACCATGCAATGTCCCCGATCCGGATCACGGATCTAGGTTAGAACCTCGAACACATCAGGGTGGTATTTCAAGGATGGCTCCATGAGAACTGGCGTTCCCACTTCAAAGCCTCCCACCTATCCTACACAAATCTGTTCAAAGTCCAATGCAAAGCTACAGTAAAGGTGCATGGGGTCTTTCCGTCTAGCCTCGGGTAGATTGCATCTTCACAAACATTTCAACTTCGCTGAGTCCCGGGTGGAGACAGTGTGGCCATCGTTACGCCATTCGTGCAGGTCGGAACTTACCCGACAAGGAATTTCGCTACCTTAGGACCGTTATAGTTACGGCCGCCGTTTACTGGGGCTTCGATCAAGAGCTTGCACCCCATCACTTAACCTTCCAGCACCGGGCAGGCGTCACACTCTATACGTCCACTTTCGTGTTTGCAGAGTGCTGTGTTTTTATTAAACAGTCGCAGCCACCATTTCACTGCAACCCCATCAGCCTTCGAGGGTAAACCTCTACAACTTACCGGGGCGCACCTTTTCCCGAAGTTACGGTGCTAATTTGCCGAGTTCCTTCACCCGAGTTCTCTCAAGCGCCTTAGAATTCTCATCCTGCCCACCTGTGTCGGTTTGCGGTACGGTCTCAATACAACTGAAGCTTAGTGGCTTTTCTTGGAAGCTTGGTATCAGCAACTTCAGCACCTAAGTGCCTCGTTATCACGCCTCAGAATTGACCTCCCGGATTTGCCTAAGAGATCTCCCTACACGCTTGAACTGGGACATCCAACACCCAGCTTGCTTAACCTTCTCCGTCCCCACATCGCATTGCATTGAGGTACAGGAATATTAACCTGTTTCCCATCGACTACGCATTTCTGCCTCGCCTTAGGGGCCGACTCACCCTACGCCGATGAACGTTGCGTAGGAATCCTTGGGCTTTCGGCGAGGGAGCCTTTCACTCCCTTTATCGCTACTCATGTCAGCATTCGCACTTCTGATACCTCCAGCAGCCATTACCAGCTGCCTTCGCAGGCCTACAGAACGCTCTCCTACCATATCCGAAGATATCCGCGATTTCGGTGCATAGTTTGAGCCCCGTTACATCTTCCGCGCAGGACGACTCGATCAGTGAGCTATTACGCTTTCTTTAAATGATGGCTGCTTCTAAGCCAACATCCTGACTGTTTTAGCCTTCCCACTTCGTTTTCCACTTAACTATGTCTTGGGGACCTTAATCGGCGGTCTGGGTTGTTTCCCTTTCGACACCGGACGTTAGCACCCGATGTCTGTCTCCCATGCTCGCACTTCTCGGTATTCGGAGTTTGCAATGGTTTGGTAATCAGCAATAGACCCCTAGCCATAACAGTGCTCTACCCCCGAGAGTGATACATGAGGCACTACCTAAATAGTTTTCGGAGAGAACCAGCTATTTCCAGATTTGTTTAGCCTTTCACCCCTATCCACAGCTCATCCCCTAACTTTTCAACGTTAGTGGGTTCGGACCTCCAGTAAGTGTTACCTCA
>Ga0364887_10295_pt1:27500-29801 | contig 29801 bp, 27 predicted proteins | sample ExccelJu500001D4_4_FD_206924 | JGI IMG/M metagenome (GOLD analysis project Ga0364887, IMG submission 206924) | Enriched cells from Trout Bog Lake Hypolimnion, Wisconsin, USA - BchlTB.July23.5000.01.D4 | ecosystem: Environmental > Aquatic > Freshwater > Lake > Hypolimnion/Profundal zone...
CAGTGACCCCTGGATCAGGATATGCAGCTTTTCCTGGACCCCCAGTCCGTGCCATTTTTTAACGATGCTACCGACCATCAAGCACCCTTCCCTTAATTAATCCGAACGACCAGATCACAGCTTGAGAAAATTATCGCGATAGTGCTTCATCTCTTCGATAGATTCATAGATATCGGCCAGAGCCTCATGCTTGCCATGTTTTTTAATCCCCTGAGCCACTTCCGGCTTCCAACGCTTAGCCAATTCTTTCAGCGTGCTGACATCCAGATTGCGATAGTGAAAATACTCCTCCAGCTTCGGCATCCAGCGCGCCATGAAACGCCGATCCTGACAAATAGAATTGCCGCACATGGGCGATGTTCGAATCGGCACGTGCTCTTTTAGAAAAGCCAGGAATTGCTCTTCAACTTGAGTTTCGTCCAGTGTCGATACTTTGACCTTGTCGATCAGCCCGGACTTGCCATGCGTGGACTTATTCCAGCTGTCCATCGCGTCCAGCACGCTATCCGGCTGATGAACCACCAGCGTTGGCGCTTCGGCAACCGTGTTCAGATCACCATCGGTGATCACCATCGCAACTTCAATGATGCGATCCGTCTCGGGTATAAGCCCCGTCATCTCCATATCCAACCAGATAAGGTAATTTTGATTTTGTGCCATAATTCGCCGCCCTATTTATTAATCAGTTCCACGGCGCGTATTGTGGCACATCGGCACGCTTCGTTGACAGGCACTTATGGACATTAACCATTTTTAGAGACTAGATGACCACTTCATTGTTTACCACCCTATTCGTAGGGGCATTGCTACTTACCACCTTCATCAAGCTTTGGCTGGCTCAGCGTCAGTTGCGGCATATCCATACCCACCGCGCGCAAGTACCGGAGGCTTTTCGCGAACAAGTCGACTTAAACGCCCATCAAAAAGCGGCGGATTACACCAGTGCCAAGACACGACTATCCCTGCTTTCCGCCATATTTGACATGATAATGCTATTGGCTTTTACCTTGGCTGGCGGTATTCAGCTACTCAGCGACTGGTCGATCACTACCTTTCATAACACGATGCTACAAGGCATCAGCGTCATTGTGTCCGTGCTTCTCATTAGCTCGATTCTGGAAGCCCCCTTCGAGCTATACAGCACCTTCATCATAGAAGCCCGCTTTGGCTTCAACAAAATGACGCTGAGCCTATATTTGCTGGATGCACTGAAAGGGATATTGCTGGGGGCAATCCTCGGCCTGCCACTTTTACTCGGAGTGCTCTGGCTAATGGAAAAAATGGGCTCACTATGGTGGCTGTACGTTTGGGGGGTATGGGTCAGCTTTAATCTATTGCTGCTATTTATCTACCCGAATTTTATCGCTCCGCTATTCAATAAATTCCAACCTCTACAAGATGAGGTGCTAAAAGCACGTATCGACACATTGATGAGGCGTTGCGGTTTTACCTCCAGCGGCTTGTTCGTCATGGATGGCTCCAAGCGCAGCACCCACGGCAATGCTTATTTCACCGGCTTCGGAAAAACCAAACGCATCGTATTTTTTGACACCCTGTTACAACGGCTAACCCCGTCCGAGATTGACGCCGTGCTGGCACACGAACTAGGCCACTTCAAACGTCACCATGTCATGAAGCGCATTACGTTTACTTTTATACTCAGCCTCATATTCTTATGGGTGTTGGCGCAGTTAATGCAGTCCGGTTGGTTCTATCAGGGTCTGGGCGTCAACATCAATCCGGAAAATATCGCACAGACTCAATCCACAGCGCTGGCATTGCTGCTGTTTTTCATGGTGCTGCCGGTGTTCAGCTTTCTATTGCAACCGCTCACTTCTTACTATTCGCGCAAACACGAATTTGAAGCGGATGCTTACGCGGCCGAGCAAACCAACGCCGATGACCTCAGCACAGCCTTGGTCAAACTTTTTCAGGATAATGCCAAGACTCTGACCCCCGATCCGCTATATGCCACTTTCTACGAGTCACATCCACCCGCGATAGAACGCATCGCACACCTAATGGAGAAACAAACATGAAGATATTATTGCTATTGTTATTATTGAGCAGTACTGCTCAAGCAGATCCTTTTGCGACAGGAAATTTTGAAGCCGGTAAAAAACTATTCGAGCAAAGCCACTGCAATCGATGCCATGCCCAAATGATGGGAGGGGACGGCAGTGCAATTTTCATCCGTCCTGACCGCAAAGTCCGCAGCTCCTCCCAACTGATTTCGCAAATTAACGTTTGCGGTGGCAACGCAGGGCTTAATCTCTCCGCTCAGGATGAACAAAATCTCGG
>Ga0364887_10299_pt1 | contig 29453 bp, 28 predicted proteins | sample ExccelJu500001D4_4_FD_206924 | JGI IMG/M metagenome (GOLD analysis project Ga0364887, IMG submission 206924) | Enriched cells from Trout Bog Lake Hypolimnion, Wisconsin, USA - BchlTB.July23.5000.01.D4 | ecosystem: Environmental > Aquatic > Freshwater > Lake > Hypolimnion/Profundal zone | place...
TTTTCCAACGATTGGTTTGGGTGGCAATGCAAGCCGACAACAAGTGCCCAATGCTGCATATGGCTTGCCGGGTAGTGGTACAAGTATTTATAACCTCTACAACACATCAGTTAATGTTAACTATCGCTTGGATACTTTTGGGGCCGCACGTCGAACAGTTGAAAGCGCGCGCGCGCAAGCCGAGTATCAGCAATTTCAACTCGAGGGCGCATATCTTTCCCTTACTACAAACATTGTGACTGCCGCGATTCAAGAGGCGGCGCTTCGTACGCAGGTGGAAGCCACTGGTGAAATATTAAAAGCGCAGACTAATTTGGCCGAGGTCACTGAGAAGCAGTTAGCCATTGGCACGGTATCTAAGGTGGATGTAAGCTCTCAACTAAGTTTGGTGTCCAGCTCTCAGGTAGATCTTTATAACTATCAACGTAACCTGGATTTTGTTCGAAATCAATTAGCGGTCTATACCGGCGAGCTGCCGAGCAATGCAAAGATTGCGAATTTTGATTTAAACACTCTGCATCTTCCAGAAAAGCTTCCCCTCTCAATCCCATCAAATCTAGTGAGGCAGCGTCCTGATATAAGGGCTGCGGAGGCTCTGCTGAAATCAACGAATGCACTGGTTGGCGTGGCAACCGCGAACTTATTGCCACAAATTAATTTAACCGGAAGTATTGGTTCGGAGGCTTTAACCACGGGTACTTTATTTGGTCCTAGCGCCGCTTTGTGGTCTGTGGCTGGTGGCATCTTTCAACCATTGTTTCAAGGTGGTCAGCTCTTGGCGCAACGCCGTGGGGCAATTGCGAATTATGAGCAAGCGGTGTATCAATACCAGGTAACGGTTCTTGCGGCCTTTCAGGACGTGGCGAATGCACTACGTGCTTTAGAGACTGGAGCTCAAGTATTGAGATCCGCTTCAGATGCCGAGCGCTATGCCTACGAAACTTTGAATTTAGTTCAGCAGCAGTACAAGCTTGGAACTGCTAGTTATCTGTCGGTTCTGTATTACCAAAATCAGTATCAGCAAGCGAAAGTGAAGTCTATTACCGCGCAGGCTGCGCGCTTTGCTGACACAGCGGCTTTATTTGCAGCATTGGGTGGCGGTTGGTGGAATCGAGTCGGCCCTGCCTTTCAACCAAAAGACGTAGCGCACAAAGATCAAAATGAAACTTCTGGAAATAATTAAAACTAAAGTCGCAGCTTTAGCGCTTACCTTGTGGGCTTGGATGTTCGCCAAGGCTGAAGAGTGGAGGCTGCGCGATAAGGGCATTCTCCTCTGGGAAAAAATAAAAGCACTTTGGGTGTGTATTGGTCAAAAGCTGCGCCCACGCGAACGCTTTATGAAAACGAAAGCGTATGCCAAGTTGCAGGAGATGACGCCATTACGTCGTCGTATGACCATTATGTTGTGCGGAGTATTTTTATTGTTGGGCCTGATTTTTGGTTTTAATCAGTTCAAGACATTCATGATTAAGCATTTTATTTCAGGAATGGGTTTGCCTCCTGCAACTGTATCAACAATGGTGATTGCAGCGGAGCCGTGGCAACTTAAATTATCGAGTGTCGGCAGTGTCCGCGCTTTTCGGGGTGTTGATCTCAGCACTGAGCTCGGTGGTTTAGTGCAAACGGTTCCTATTAAGTCCGGCATGGATGTCAAAGAAGGCGACTTGCTGATTAAATTAAACGATGCTTCTGATGTGGCCTTGCTTAATTCGCTCAAGGCGCAGGCCGATCTGGCAAAAGTGATTAATGAGCGCGATAGATTGCAGTTGGCAATTCAAGCGATTAGTAAGAATGTCTTCGATACCAGCAAGGCAGATGCAAAATCCAAGCAGGCGCAAGTGGAGCAACAAGTTGCATTAGTGGCAAAAAAGAATTTGAAAGCCCCATTTAGTGGGCGCGTTGGTATCGTGGTGATTAATCCTGGGCAGTATGTCAATCCTGGCGATAAGTTGCTTACCTTGCAAACTTTAGACCCTATTTTTGTGGATTTCAATTTGCCACAAAGTAATGCCGAGCAAATTCAGGTGGGTCAGGAAGTGATTGTGACTACTGATGCATTTAAAGATGCGAGTTTTACGGGCAAGATTACAGCAGTCAGTCCAAAGGTTGATACCAATACTCGCAATATTCAAGTGGAAGCTCAGTTTGCCAATCCTGACAAGAAGATCTTGCCGGGGATGTTTGCTAATGTGAATATCAAAGTGGGCGAAGAGATGAAGTTATTGACCTTGCCGCAAACCGCGGTGACGTACAACCCTTATGGTTCTACTGTATTCATTGCCAAGCCTACGGGCAAAAAAGACAAGCAAGGCAATCCTGCCTTAGAGGCTCAGCAAGTATTTGTCACTACCGGTCAAACGCGGGGCGATCAAGTGTCTATTCTCAAAGGTGTTTCAGAGGGTGATGTTGTTGTAACTAGTGGCCAGTTAAAGCTGAAGAATGGCACGCCGCTCATTATTAACAATAGGGTGCAGCCTGCAAACTCGCCTGATCCTAAGCCACAGGAATAGGCAGTAGATGAATTATTGGACCGACATATTTATTCGTAAGCCAGTTTTATCGCTGGTGGTAAGTGCGCTCGTTCTGGTTTTTGGTTTGAAGGCGATTGGCTCCCTGCCCGTCAATCAATATCCGGAAACGCAGAATGCAATCGTGACCATTACGACTTCCTACTATGGCGCAGATCCGGAAACAATTGCGGGCTTCATTACCCAGCCTTTAGAGGCTTCGGTAGCTCAAGCCCAGGGCATTGACTACCTCTCTTCAACCAGTGTTAGTGGTACATCGACGATTATTGCTACATTGAAGTTGAACTACAACTCCAATGCAGCCTTAACCCAAATCCAGACGCAAATTAGCGCAGTCAAGAATCAGCTGCCTCCGCAAGCTCAGCAACCAGTCTTAACTGTACAAATTGGTCAATCAACCGATGCCATGTACATGGGTTTTTATAGTGATGAGATTCAGAGTAACGCTACGACCGATTATTTGCTGCGAGTTGTAAAGCCACAGTTTGATTCTATTGATGGTGTGCAAACAGCGGAAATTATTGGCGGCCGAAAATTCGCCCTACGAGCCTGGTTGGATCGGGAAAAAATGGCGGGCTTGGGTGTTGGGGCGGATGATGTTTATAACGCCTTAGCTGCAAATAATTATTTATCTGCGCTTGGAAGTACCAAGGGAGACATGGTATCTGTCGACTTGGTTGCAGGTACAGACCTTCATTCGCTGGATGGGTTTCGAAAATTGGTAGTCAAGAGTGATGGTGTCAATATTGTTTATTTAGATCAAGTTGCCACCGTCTCGCTAGGTTCTGAGGACTACACCACCAATGTGGCTTTTAGTGGAAAGCAATCTGTCTTTATTGGTATTAAGGTGGCTCCTCAGGCGAACTTATTGAATGTAGCTGCGCGAGTAAGGGCGGTTTTGCCGCGCGTTCAGAAGCAATTACCCGTTGGTTTAACGGGGAAGATTGTTTACGACTCGACTCAATTTATTACCACCTCAATCAGTGAGGTTGTGAAAACATTGCTTGAGGCCTTATGCATTGTTACGGTGGTGATTTATTTATTTTTGGGCAGCTATCGTGCCGTAGCGGTTCCTGTGATTGCGATGCCCCTTTCGCTCATCGGCACCTTCTTTTTAATGCAAATCTTAGGCTACTCCATTAACTTGCTGACCCTGCTTGCATTGGTTCTGGCCATTGGATTGGTAGTTGACGATGCGATTATTGTCGTGGAGAACGTAGACCGTCACATGAAAGAAGGCAAGTCACCGCTAGAGGCATCCTTAATTGCTGCTCGTGAATTAGGTAGTCCAATTTTGGCAATGACAGTTGTGTTGATTGCTGTTTATATTCCGATTGGTTTCCAAGGTGGCTTAACGGGAGCGCTCTTTACCGAGTTTGCTTTTACTTTGGCTAGTGCGGTTGCGGTATCTGGTTTGATTGCTCTAACGCTTTCACCAATGATGTGCTCCCGTATCTTTACTGAAGAGCAGGAGGCATCACCGTTTGTGCAAAAGATTGATCGTATTTTTGACAAAGTGCATCATGGCTATCAAAGCACCTTGCGTAGTTTGCTATCTACGTGGCAAGTCATTGTCGTGATGGGGGCTATTTTGCTTGGCGGAGTTGCTTACCTGTATGCAACGTCTCGTGCGGAATTGGCGCCCACTGAAGACCAGGGCATTGTATTGATGCAGGCGTATGGCCCGGCCAATAGCACTACCGCCCAGATGCAGACTTATGCGGATCAGATCTATCAGATTGCTAGCGCGGAACCCGAGTACGAACAGGCCTTTCAGATAACAAGTCCCAACACCAGTTTCGGTGGAATCTTATTAAAAGATTGGGATCGGCGTAAGCGTACCGCCACCCAGCTTCAAGAAGATATGCAGAATCAGTGGAATACCATTGCGGGCGCGCGAGTAGCGGCATTTCAATTTCCCCCGCTGCCTGGTGCGCAGGGCCTCCCTGTGCAAGTGGTGATTACAACCACCGAACCTTATGATCAGCTCAATGAGGTTTCTCTAGCGGTTTTAGATAAGGCTCGTCGTAGTGGCAATTTCTTCTTTGTGGATACTGATCTAAAGATTGATAAGCCTCAGGACACATTGGTTATTGATAGAGAAAAGGTGGCCGCCCTCGGAATGACGCAACAACAAGTTGGCGCAGCTCTATCCGCCGCGCTTGGGGGCGGTTACGTAAACTACTTCTCGGTCTCTGGCCGCTCTTACAAGGTGATCCCGCAAGTGAAGCAAGTGGATCGATTAAATCCAGATCAGATCTTGGATTACTATATTCGCACTCCAAGTGGATCCATGATTCAGGCGCGTACGATTGCATCGATTAAGCAGAAGGTGGTTCCTGAATCGATTAATCACTTTCAACAACTAAATTCCGCAACTATTTCCGGTGTCAGTACGCCGTTTATTTCTCAGGCGGATTTATTGGAGTACATGCGCCAGACTTTGAGGGAAGTGGCGCCCAATGGTTACAGCTTGGATTACGCTGGACCTTCCCGTCAATTTACACAAGAATCCGGGGGCTTTTTGGTCACCATGTTCTTTGCGATTTTGATCGTTTTCTTAGTTCTGTCGGCCCAGTTTGAAAGTTTCCGCGATCCGATCGTAATTTTGGTCTCTGTTCCATTGGCTTTATTTGGTGCATTAATCTTCATTAATCTAGGTTTTACAACCCTCAACGTTTATACGCAGGTGGGTCTGGTAACGCTCATGGGTCTGATTAGTAAGCACGGTATTTTGATTGTGGAGTTTGCAAATGAATTGCAATTGGCTGGTCGCAGTAAGCTTGAAGCAATTATTGAGGCTTGTAGTGTTCGTCTCAGACCAATTTTGATGACTACTGCAGCGATGGTGTTGGGCGTAGTACCGCTAGTAATTGCTTCAGGCGCTGGCGCTGCTGGACGACAGTCAATGGGTATTGTGATCTTTACGGGTCTATCTATTGGTACAGTTTTTACCTTATTTGTGGTTCCAGCGATGTATCTTTTTCTTGGCGCAGATCACCATGAGCAGAAATTTCAGCAAGATTAAATAGCTTGCCAGTAATGGGGAATAAAAAAGCGAACAGTGCTCGCCTTTTTTATTTTTTAAATATGAATTACTTAATGATGTTGAGTTCTTTTTCAGCAATCCCACTGAAATGAGTTTCTACTTCTAAACGTTTTAACCAAGCATTAATATATTTGAATTCTGGGCGTAGACCAGTTTTTTCAGGGAAAGCTTGGTTTAGTAATTTCCAGCGATGCACGCAAAGCGCTAACGCAATATCACCTATGTGAAACCGATCGCCAGAGCAATATGCTTGATTCGCTAAAGTTTGATTCAGCAGCTCAAATAAATTACTTGTCTCTTGGTAGCTCTTTAGGATCGCATCGTAATTGCGCTCTGCTTCGGGTACGCGAGTTAGGCCCAGAAAGCCAATGCGAAGAGTCGGCCACATCGTGCCTAGTTGCCAGTCAAGCCACTTCTCCGAGCCATATTGGCTTGCTAAATCAGCAGGAAAGCGTTGATGTTTGTCGTACTGGCGCGCTAGATAGCGCATGATGGTATTGGACTCCCAGAGGGTGATATCACCGTCTTCCAGCGTTGGTACTAGGCCGTTGGGATTGAGTCTTAAGAATTCGGGGGTGTGGTTAAGACCGAAGTGGAGTCCTGCATCTATGCGCTCAAAGTCTTTACCTTCTTCTAGCCCTAATTCAGAAAGACACCATAAAACTTTTTGAACATTGATAGAACTCTTTCTGCCCCATAAACGCATCATGGTATTTCCTCGATATTAGTTTTAGACGAATTAAGTCGCTTTGATTTTAGTTAGATCAAGCCCCATGAATTTGCTGTACGCAAAGATGAGTGGCTTACGCTCAGGATGATTTTTTAAGCTTAAAACTTTTGCAACGATGATGTTGTGATCTCCGCCAGTATGAACAGAGACAGTTTCACATTCATAGTAGGCAACACAACCATTGATCTGCTCAAGTCCGCTGCTAGTAGTTTGGTGAGAAACGCTATCAAATTGATTCTCTTTCACTTTAGCAAAATGCATTGCTAAATCTTCTTGAGAGCGTTCAAGCACATGAATTAATTGCTTGTGGCCAACTTCAAAATGCGGCATGAGACGGGAGTGTCTATTCAAGCTCCATAAGATGAGCGGAGGCTCTAGCGAGACAGTATTAAATGAGCTGATGGTGATGCCGTGACCTTCCCCATTAGCATCTAGGCAGGTGATGACTGTGACCCCTGTTGCAAATGATGCAAATCCACTGCGGAGTTCTTGCGAGGTAAATGGGGTCATCAATCGCTTACTTATTTGGCGTCAGTTTTTTTCTCGGGCTCAATGCTTGTGCCTGGAATTGGGTTCAATACTTCGTTCTCATCGGCTTTTACGCACTTGAAGCGATACTCGGTACCAGCTTTGGAAAGGAAGCTAGCGCCTTCATAAAAGTCACCTTTACAAGTCTTGGTGGCGAAATCCATGACATCTTGAGGGTTGGCGCTAGAGGTAATGAGGCGCATATTGCCCATAGACATATTGATCTGGGTGGAATGGCAACCAGCGAGCAGCGAGCCAGAAAGTGCGGTTAATAGTAGAATTTTTTTCATGGAAGTCTCCATAATCGACAATGCTCGTTAGGATAAACCCTTTGGGGGGTTGATGTGGAGAATTGCTCTGCTTAAAAAGGAATGAATGTGTTTAAAGCTATTTTGGTAAATAAAGATGATCAGGGGTATCGCGCTCAACTGAGTCAGATTGATGAGGCTGACCTGCCAGAGGGAGAGGTTAAGGTTAAGATCCTCTATTCCACTCTTAACTATAAAGATGGTTTAGCAATTACAGGCAAAGGCCCAGTCGTGCGTAGTTTTCCAATGGTGCCAGGGATCGATTTTGTTGGGAAAGTCCTTGAAAGCAAGAGTCTAGACTTTAAGGTTGGAGATATGGTGCTCCTCAATGGCTGGGGTGTGGGTGAGGGGCATTGGGGCGGATTGGCTCAAATGGCCAGCGTAAAAGCGGATTGGTTGATTCCCCTGCCGGCAGGGTTTACAGCGAAGCAGGCCTTAGTAATTGGTACTGCCGGCTACACCGCCATGCTATGTGTCATGGCTTTGCAGAAGCATGGTTTAAAGCCAAGTGATGGCGAGGTTTTGGTAACGGGGGCCGCTGGTGGAGTGGGTAGTTTTGCAATTATCCTATTGAGTAAGCTTGGCTTTACTGTAGTGGCCAGTACTGGTCGCATGGCTGAGGCGGAGTATTTGAAGAAGTTAGGCGCGGCAGAGGTGATTGATCGCGCCACTTTATCTGCGCCAGGCAAGCCTCTGGCAAAAGAGCGTTGGGCTGCGGTAGTGGATAGTGTTGGTAGTCATACTTTGGCTAATGCATGCGCCCAAACTAAGAGTGATGGTGCTGTGGCTGCATGCGGTCTTGCGCAGGGCATGGATTTTCCGTCGACTGTTGCACCCTTTATTTTGCGTGGCGTGATGTTGTATGGCGTTAATAGTGTGACTGTGCCACGTGCAAAACGGATTGCTGCTTATGAGCAATTGGCTAAATTAGTCAATCTCAAAATTTTGGATGAGATCTCGCAGGAAATCAGTTTAGAAGAGTCAATTCAATATGCGGCGGAGTTGATGGCCGGTAATGTGCGTGGGCGTTTGATCGTAGATGTGAATAAATAAATATCTACGATGTGTGGAAACTGGCTTATTGGGTTTGTTCGGGTTTGCGTGCGGGAAGTTGCTTGCAGATCTTGAGTTTCTCGGGATCCGAGAGTTTTGACCATTCTGCAATTTCAGCAAGGGTGCGATAACAACCACGGCAATAGCCATTTTCTGGATTGATGTCGCACCAATTAACGCAGGGCGATTGAACTGTTGTCAAAGTAAACCTATTAATAGAAGAATAAATACTCAAATATGAATGCTAAAAATCAAGCAAGCACAAATGATGCTATTCATTATCCCTTAGGCGATGCATTGCCAGAAGTAGGTGGCACTATTGAGGTGGCGCCAGGCGTGTATTGGCTCAGAATGCGTCTCCCCTTTGCATTGGATCATATTAACTTGTGGCTTTTGCGCGATGAGTTTGATGGTGTTCTGGGTTGGACCATCGTTGATTGCGGCATTGCGAATGACGAGACGCGTGAATCGTGGGAGCGGATTTTCGCTACTCAACTCCAGGGCTTGCCAGTTTTGCGTGTCATTGTGACCCACATGCATCCCGATCACATTGGGCTTTCTCAATGGTTATGCGAGCGCTGGAATGTTCCTTTGTGGATCACCATGACGGATTACTTAACAGCGCAGTGGTTAAGTCACAAAGAGGGTGGTGCTGCAGTAGGCGCGCGAGCAGGCGGTGGTGGCTCAGCAGACCATTTTCAAAAGCATGGATTGAGTGCGCCGGAAGACTTGGAAAAAATTCGGGGGCGTTCAAATTACTACAGCAATATGGTCCCTGGCGTACCTCGTCAATTTCGTCGCATCATTGATGGTGAGGTAATTTTGATTGGCGGCCATCAGTGGGAAGTCATCGTTGGTTATGGGCATGCACCGGAGCATGCCTCTTTGTTTTGCAAGGACTTGGGTGTATTGATTTCAGGGGATATGCTCTTGCCGCGTATTTCAACCAATGTCAGCGTTTATGACGCCGATCCAGATGCGGATCCCTTAGGCTTGTATTTAAGTTCTTTGGGTAAATACTTGCCACTGCCCGATGACACGCTAGTTTTACCATCACATGGAAAACCATTTACTGGCATGAAGCCCCGCATTGGGCAATTAATGGCGCATCACGATGATCGTTTAGCGGATACCCTTGGGGCTTGTAAAAAACCGGCGCATGCTAGAGAGATTGTGCCGGTCTTGTTTAAGCGTGAATTAGATATTCACCAAATGACATTTGCTATGGGTGAGGCTATTGCTCATCTGAATTACCTACTTCGTCAAGGTAAGTTGAGTCGCCAGCTTTGCGACGACGGCGTGTTGCGGTTTTGCGTGGTTTAGGGCTGCTTGTCTTGGTGCTAGAGGCTTCTCCAGGGCTCGTTGCCGCTGCCCCTGCTGCGGATACTGCATCACCGAAGGATTTGAGTGCCATCATCGTGGCATGCTGCACTTCCAGTCCTTGAATGGTTGACCTGAGGAGGTTGAGGTTAAGGTTTAGCCAATTTTCAACGCTCTTAAGGTCTTTGATGCGTTTTTCAAGCTCCTCGACATCCATCCCTGGAAAAGCAGCCCCAAAGCCACCTGCGGCCTTAGAGCTATCTGTGGTGAACGGGAATTGCCCCGGCATCTGCCCTGCTGCGCTTTGCCCCCACATGGTTTTAAACATTTCAAGGCTTTGGTTGAATTCTGGCATTGCTCCGAACATATAGACCCCAGGTTAGATAAAAAGGTGGCTTTACCAATAGAATAAGGGATTCTAGAGATTATTCCCGGTTAAGTAATGCAATTTAATGGTTTATCCCAGCCCTACTCACGAGGTCAGGCACTCCCCGAGCTTTTAAAGCAGCGCATCCTCATTTTGGATGGCGCTATGGGCACCATGATTCAGCAGTACAAACTATCTGAAGCCGATTATCGCGGCCTCCCGGGCAATAGTCGTTTTGCTAATCACCCGGGCGATATCAAAGGCAATAATGAATTATTAGTTTTGACGCAACCGCAGATCATCGGCAAGATTCATGAGCAGTATTTAGATGCGGGCGCGGACATTATTGAGACGAATACTTTTGGCGCTACTTCAGTGGCGCAAGAGGATTACAAAATGCCAGACCTGGCGCGCGAGATGAATGTGATCTCCGCTCGGCTGGCGAAGGTAGCATGCGCCAAATACAGTACACCCGATAAACCGCGATTTGCGGCAGGCGCGATTGGGCCAACCCCCAAGACTGCCAGCATTTCCCCAGATGTAAATGATCCAGGTGCGCGCAACGTAACTTTTGATATTTTGCGCGCTTCTTATCGTGAACAGATTGAGGGACTCTTTGAGGGCGGTGTCGATCTATTTTTAGTCGAGACTATTTTTGATACGCTGAATGCAAAAGCAGCCTTATTTGCTTTAGATGAATTTTTTGAAGAGACTGGCGAGCGCTTGCCAGTGATGATTTCCGGCACGGTAACGGATGCTTCCGGACGTATTCTTTCTGGACAAACGGTCGAAGCATTTTGGAATAGTCTGCGCCACATTAAGCCGCTGACCTTCGGTCTGAATTGTGCTTTGGGCGCGGCTTTAATGCGCCCCTATATTGCGGAGCTCGCACGTATTTGTGATGCCGCGGTATCTTGTTACCCCAATGCGGGTTTGCCAAACCCTATGAGCGATACGGGTTTCGATGAGACCCCTGAAATTACTTCTAGCTTGGTTGATGGTTTTGCTAAAGATGGTTTAGTCAATTTGGTTGGCGGTTGCTGTGGTACTACGCCAGATCATATTCGTGCAATTGCAAATGCGGTTGCGAAGCGTAAGCCACGAGCCTTCTATCGTGAAGGCGCGGAGGTGACAGCATGAGTAATATCAAGCATCAAAAATCAATTCCCGCGATGAGGTTGTCAGGTCTTGAGCCATTTAATGTCACTGCCGATGTTGGCTTTGTGAACATTGGCGAGCGCACTAACGTCACAGGTTCAAAAGCATTTGCGCGCATGATTTTGAATAATCAATTTGACGAAGCGCTGGCGGTAGCAAGGCAGCAGGTTGAGAATGGCGCACAGGTCATCGACATCAACATGGATGAAGCTATGTTGAATTCTGAGGCGGCGATGACGCGCTTCTTAAATCTGATCGCTTCAGAGCCTGATATTGCACGCGTACCCATCATGATCGACTCCTCAAAATGGAGTGTGATTGAAGCGGGTTTGAAATGTATTCAAGGCAAGCCGATTGTGAATTCTATCTCCCTAAAAGAAGGGGAAGATTCATTCAGAAAGCAGGCCCGTTTAATTCGTCGCTATGGCGCTGCGAGTGTGGTGATGGCCTTTGATGAAGTTGGTCAAGCAGATACTTATCGGCGCAAGACGGAAATTTGTAAACGTTGTTACGAAATTCTCGTAAATGAAATCGGTTTTCCTGCTGAAGATATTATTTTTGATCCCAATATTTTTGCAATTGCTACCGGGATTGAAGAGCATGACAACTATGCGGTAGATTTCATTAATGCCACCCGCTGGATTAAAGAGAATCTGCCTGGCGCTAAAGTCAGTGGTGGCGTATCAAATGTTAGTTTCTCGTTCCGCGGTAACGATCGTGTACGAGAAGCCATTCACACCGTGTTCTTGTATCACGCAGTGCAAGCTGGCATGGACATGGGAATCGTTAATGCTGGTCAGCTGGGTGTGTATGCCGACTTAGACCCTGAACTCCGTGAGCGCGTTGAAGATGTCGTCTTGAACCGCTTTAAAGAAAAAGAGGGTAAGACGCCTACTGAGCGTTTACTTGATATTGCCGATCAATTTAAAGGAGGTGGCGCCAAGCAAGTGGAAAACTTGATATGGCGTGAAGCCCCTGTACGTGAGCGCTTAACCCATGCATTGGTGCATGGCATTACTACCTTCATTGAGGAAGATACTGAAGCACTTCGTGCTCAAATCATGGGCGCGGGCGGTCGGCCAATCGAAGTCATCGAAGGTCCACTCATGGACGGCATGAATGTCGTTGGCGACTTATTTGGTCAGGGGAAGATGTTTTTGCCTCAAGTCGTGAAGAGCGCGCGCGTGATGAAGCAAGCGGTGGCACTGCTCATTCCATATATTGAAGAAGAGAAACGTCAACATATTGCTGCTGGTGGTGAGGCAAAGGCCAAGGGCAAGATTGTGATGGCGACAGTGAAGGGTGACGTTCACGACATTGGTAAAAATATTGTGACGGTAGTGCTCCAATGTAATAACTTTGAAGTCGTCAATATGGGCGTGATGGTTCCTTGCGCGCAGATTTTGCAAAAAGCCAAGGAAGAGAAAGCCGATATTGTCGGTCTCTCGGGTTTGATTACGCCTTCTTTGGAGGAGATGACTTATGTTGCTCAAGAGATGCAACGTGATGATTATTTTCGTGGGCGTCAAACTCCATTGATGATTGGTGGTGCTACGACTTCTCGCGTGCATACTGCCGTTAAGATTGCGCCTCACTACGATGGCCCAGTAGTTTATGTGCCAGATGCCTCACGTTCAGTTTCTGTGGCATCCAGCTTATTGTCTGATGAGAGTGCCAAGAAATTTGTTCAAGATTTACGCGATGACTATGTGCGCATTCGGGAGCGGCATGCCAATAAAAAAGCAGCCCCGACAATTACCTTGGAGGCTGCGCGCAAGAATCGTGAACTCATTGATTGGGCTGCTTATGTGCCTGAGAAGCCCAAGTTTATTGGGCGTCGAGTCTTTAAGAATTTTTCGCTCAGTGAGATTGCCAAATATATTGACTGGACCCCCTTTTTTCAAACTTGGGATTTGGCTGGTAAGTTTCCTGCGATTTTGGATGATGAGGTTGTTGGCGTTGAGGCGCGTAAGGTTTTCGAGGACGCTAAAGTCCTGCTTGAAAAATTGATTAATGGTCAATGGTTGCAGGCTGATGCGGTAGTTGCTTTTTATCCGGCTAACGCTGTTGGTGATGACATCGTGTTGTATAGCGATGAAGCGCGTCAACACCCATTGTTTGTCTGGCACAACCTACGTCAGCAGGCAGAGCGCCCGGTGGTGGATGGTGTGCAGAGGCCTAACCGTTGTTTGGCGGACTATGTTGCGCCAAAAGATTCAAGCGTGGCCGATTATTTAGGCTGTTTTGCCGTAACCACCGGTCATGGTGTTGAGAAAAAAGTCGCTGAGTTTCAAGCAAAGCATGATGACTACAGTGCCATTATGTTGAAGGCATTAGCAGACCGTTTGGCTGAAGCATTCGCAGAGCTCATGCACCATCGCGTAAGAACGGATCTTTGGGCTTATGCGAGCGATGAGATTCTCACGAACGATCAAATGATCAATGAGGAGTATCGCGGTATTCGTCCAGCGCCTGGTTACCCAGCTTGCCCCGCACATGAGGTAAAAGAAGATTTATTGCGAGTCTTAGGGTCGGAGGATATTGGCATGACCTTAACAGAGTCTATTGCTATGAATCCCGCTTCAAGTGTTAGCGGCTTTTATTTGGCTCACCCTGATGCGCGTTACTTTAATGTGGGCAAGGTATCAGCCGATCAGATTGAGGATTTGGCGCAACGTCGTGGCGTGCCGATTGAGGATATCCGCCGGCAACTGTCTAGTTCGCTAGATTAAACACCCCACAATACTGGCTCGCCCTTATTTTTGGCTTGTTTCATGAGCTCCAAGAAGGGGTAGGCCCGTTGCCCAAGTCGATCGGTAAGCTTCTGGTTGTCGCCGCTTTCATTCCCGTGGGATTTTGAGCGCTCTTCGAGGTCTCTGAGAATGGCTCTTTCGAGGGAGGCAATCAGGGCGGGAAGCTTCTCTACCGTCAGAATTCCCCGTGGTTCCAAAGGGCGCCCCAGAGCATCAAAAATCCGCTGGGTTAAATCCGCCAGCATGATGACGTCTGGACCCGCTTTTGAGCGAAATTGATAGATCATTTGCGTAGCTTACCACCTGATAAACTCACCCTTCTATGCTGTTAACTAATAAAAATCGATTAATTAAGATGCTGGGCGGAGCCCTGCAGGCCTTGGCGCAAGAACGCGGATTAGGAGAGGCTCCACAGCCTCGCTTAGAGCGCCCTAAGGTTGTAGATCATGGTGATGTAGCGTGCAATATTGCGCTGCAACTTTCTAAGGCTTGGAAGTTAAATCCTCGGGAGCTTGCCCAAGCCCTTGTGGAGCAATTGCAAAAGCAGGTCGGCTTCAGCGACCTGATCGCCTCTTGTGAAATCGCGGGTCCTGGATTTATTAATTTCCGTCTGAGTAATGCGGCTAAAACTGCCGTGGTTCGGGAGGTGCTGGTTACTGGCTCAAAATTTGGTGAGCTTGCTCCTGGATCAAATCCAACAGCAAATGCCATGATTGAGTTTGTTTCGGCAAATCCTACAGGGCCATTGCATGTCGGTCACGGTCGTCAAGCTGCCCTTGGCGATGCTCTGGCAAATTTATTGACAACTCAAGGGATCAAGGTACATCGCGAGTTTTATTACAACGACGCGGGCGTGCAAATTGCGAATCTAGCCCTTTCTGTTGAAGCCCGCTTAAATGGTTTGAAGCCGGGCGATGCAAATTGGCCGGAGCAAGCTTATAACGGCGAATATATTGCCGAGATTGCTGCAGCTTATCAGCTTTCTCCAGGCTATCGTGCTGATTTGCCTCCTGATGGAAAGATTGAGGCAATTCGCCAGTTTGCTGTTGCCTACTTACGCAATGAACAAGATATTGATTTGAAAACTTTTGGCGTCAGGTTTGACCGTTATTACCTAGAGTCTTCCTTGTATACCGATGGTAGTGTTGCGCAAATTGTGCAAGACCTGCAGGCTATTGGCAAAACCTATGAAGCTGAGGGCGCTTTATGGCTAAAGACTACAGATGATGGTGACGACAAAGATCGCGTGATGCGCAAGTCGGATGGCAGCTATACCTACTTTGTTCCCGATGTGGCGTATCACACGAGTAAGTGGCAGCGTGGTTTTTCTAAGGTGATTAATGTGCAAGGTAGCGATCACCATGGCACGATTGCCCGTGTTCGCTCTGGTTTACAAGGTGTTGCTCAAAAGCGGGGCTGGGATATTCCCAAGACTTACCCAGACTACATCTTGCATAAGATGGTCACCGTGATGCGCAATGGCGAGGAAGTCAAAATCTCTAAGCGCGCTGGCTCATATGTCACTGTTCGTGATTTAGTAGAGTGGTCTGGCGGCGTTACACCTGAGATGACTCCTGCAGAACGAGATTTAGCATTACAGCGCGGTCGTGATGCGGTACGGTTTTTCTTGATCTCACGGAAAGCTGATACTGAGTTTGTTTTTGATGTTGACTTAGCGCTTCAGCAAAATGATGAGAACCCAGTGTTTTATGTGCAATATGCTCACGCACGCATTTGCTCGATCTTGCAGCAATGGAGTGGCCAAGCGGCTGACTTGAATTCTGCCGATCTATCCTTATTGCAGAGCAAGGCTTCCGATCATTTATTACGACGTCTCGCTGAATATCCAGAAGTGTTAACTGATGCAGCTGCCGATTTAGCGCCACACGCTTTGGCTTTCTATTTGCGTGATTTGGCTGGAGATTTCCATGCTTTTTATAACGCTGACCGTGTTTTAGTGGATGATCCAGCATTGAAACTAGCAAGATTGGCCCTGTTATCGGCGACTCGCCAAGTTTTAGAAAATGGTTTAAAAGTATTAGGGGTATCAGCGCCAGCTAAGATGTAATGTACGGCCCATGAAGTGAAAATGTAAGATGAGGAAATGATGAGAAAACCGAATCAACAAACTGGCTTCATTAAGCAAAACACCGAGCACGGCGGGACTATTCTCGGCTTTATTTTAGGGCTTGGGGTGGGCTTGGGCATTGCTCTGATCATTGCTTTTTATCTTTCTAAAAATACTCCTCAAGAAAGACCTGGAGTGCGGGCGCCCAACCTTCCATTGACGATTAAGTCTTCGCCAGCGCCAGCGGATGGAGAGGCGGCGGCGCAGGCTGAGCCAGTTGACCTTAATAAGCCTCTTCAAGGCAGGTCTCCGGCTGTTGCCGCGCCCGATCCAATTGCCGATATCGCAAATGGCAAGAAGCCTGCTGAGGCTAGCGCTGCATCAACTGCACCTGCGGCTAAATCAGATGCTATTTACTTCTTACAGGTAGGCGCGTTTACAAAGCGTTCTGATGCAGATGCCCAAAAAGCCAGTTTAGCCATTCAAGGTATTCAGTCACAGTTGAGTGAAGTTACGACTGATGGCAATACTATTTGGCGAGTCCGTGTCGGCCCATTTAACAGCGTAGAGGAAAGCAATCCGGTGCGCGATAAACTCAGCAATATGGGCGTTAAACCAACCGTTATTAAATCAAGCAAATCATGATCTCATTAAACAAACGATTCTTTATTTTTCTTACACTTTTATGTCTTAGCGGGTTCGTAGACGCGCAAAGCTCCAAGATTGAAGAAGGTTTTGACTATCGAATTTTGCCAGTCGCTCAGCCCGTTGAAACCAAAGGCAAGGTAGAGGTGATTGAGTTTTTTTGGTACGGATGTCCTCACTGCTATGACTTTGAACCTGACCTCAGTGCTTGGGTGAAGCGTCAGCCAAAGGATGTTGTATTTCGTAGATTGCCAGTAGCATTCCGTGACGACTTTATGCCGCACAACCAACTGTTTTATACGCTCCAATCTTTGGGCAAGGGCGATGCTCTAAATGAGAAGGTGATGTATGCCATCCATAAAGAAAATAAGCATTTATTAACTGAGTCGGAAATGGCCGATTGGGCTGCATCACAGGGAATTGATCGCAACACCTTTTTGGCAACATATCGTTCTTTTGCCGTAGTTTCGAAAGCGCGCGCGGCAAAAGATTTGGCTGAAGCCTATCGCATCGATGGCGTTCCAACGATTGTGATGCAAGGTCGTTATGTCACATCACCCTCGATCGCTGGCAATAAAGCAAAAGCACTTCTGGTAATGGATTACTTGGAAGAAAAGATTCGCAAAGATAAATACAAGTAATTACAGATTGAAGGGCGCCGTTTAAATTTTGACGAAGCGCCGCACAATCCAGAAGTAGGATGGGTAGGGCAGGATCCTCAAGAACTTGAGGAATCTTGAGAACCTTTTTGGAAAGTGAATATCAAACTCTCCTGCCTGAATTCCTTTCAAAATTTCCATGGCAGCTGCTTCAGCAGTCATTAGCGCTGGCATTTCAAAATCGTTTTGCGCAGTCGCTTCAGTCGCAACAAATCCTGGAGAAATCAAATGCACGCTCACCCCTTCAGGAAGCAAGTCGTAATACAGGGTTTCGCAGAAGTTGATAATTCCCGCTTTGCTTGGTCCATAGGCTAGGGCCTTGGGGAGGCCGCTATAGCCTGCCACACTGCCGACAATAGCGATATGCCCAGCATGCCGTTTGAGCATCGCGGGTAAGACCGCGGCAACTGCGCGCATAGGGCCAAGCAGATTGGTGTCAACCATTTTTTCTGCAAGTTTAAGATTAAAGTCAGTCGCCCGCATGGGCACATACGTACCCGATACAAATAGCAGTAAGTCTAATCCACCCCACTTCTCTAAAATAGTGCGATGTGCCTGGGTAATTTGCTCTTCATTAAGTACGTCAACGGGCAGCGCCAACGCCTTGTCCGCAGGCGCCTTGGACGCTAATTCGTTTAAATGTTCAACACGTCGACCAGAAAGAGCCACTTTAGCGCCAGCAGAAAATAAGGCTTTGGCACAGGCTTGTCCGATCCCGCTCGATGCGCCAATCACCCAAACGCGTTTGTCCAAGTAAGTAGAAATTCCTTTTTGTTTCATGGGCTAGGCGCATTGCAAGGTGGAGCAATTGCTTGGTGACTGAGTGTGAATTGCACAACATCAATATTGCGTTCTGAAAAACCAGCGGCACAATACATTAAATAGAAATTCCAAAGACGAATAAACGCTTCATCGAATCCAAGCTGAGTAATTTGATGAAGTTTTTGGTTAAAGTTGTCGCGCCATATGCAAAGGGTCTTAGCGTAATCATGACCGAATGCAAATTCGGATTCTACCTTCAGTCCTGCGCGTGCAGCACAGGCTTTAAAGCTAGTCGATGACGGTAACATGCCACCTGGAAAGACATATTGTTGGATAAAGTCGGTGTTATGACGGTAGCGTTCGAATAATTCTTCAGCAATCACAATGGTTTGTATGCAAGCTTTACCGCCGCGCTTCAGACGTGCTGCAATAGTTTGAAAATACTCGGCCCAATGCTTTTCGCCAACCGCTTCAAACATCTCAATTGAGGCAATTCCGTCAAATTGCTCTTTGCAATCACGGTAGTCCTGCAGTCGTACTTCGAAGGAATTGCCCTGAGTGCATTCTTCTTTAACCTTATTGAGGCGTGCTTGGGCAAATGATTGCTGTTCAGAAGACAGCGTCAGGCCTGTTATAGAGCTGCCAGCTCGCAATGTCTCTTCCATGAAGCCGCCCCAACCACATCCGATTTCTAGCAGATGATCGCCAGGCTTGCAGTTAATTGACTGCAAGATGCGGGCAATCTTAGCTCGTTGCGCCTGAGCGAGAGATTCTTTATCGCCTTCGGAAAACCAAGCGCTTGAGTAGCTCATGCTTGGGTCTAGCCATAAGGCATAAAACGCATTACCTAAGTCGTAATGCGCATGGATATTTTTAAGGCTGCCAGATTTTGAGTTGTCTCTGAGCCAATGCTTAAAGCGGTAAATTAATGAACCGTACCATTTGCCGTAGACGGCTTTTTCAAGAATGGTTCGGTTGCGAATAGCCAGCTTAAGTATTGCCTTGAGATCAGAGGTGTGCCATTGCCCGCAAATATAACTTTCAGCAAAACCAATATCACCGCGAGAGAGTACTTGTTTAAACACAGACCAATCTGAAATGTGGATTTCGGCATGTAAGTCGTCTTGCGAACTGCCAAATTCTTTTACTTCCCCGTTAGGGAGGGTTATCTTCAGAAAGCCACTTTGCAATTTGGAGAGCATGCCAAGAATTGTTTCGGCACTCAGATTGCTTTTGATGGCTTGAGTATCCACCGTAGAGGAATGCTGAAAGCTGAGTCTGGACAGAAGGGATTGGCCTGGTCGAGTCATTTGCTAACTTCAAGTTCTGGTGGTGTTGGTTTTGAGTAAAAGGGTACGCCTTTTACCCATAATTTCAAAGCCTGCCAATGGATGCGGACAATGACGCCTAAACTCATCAGTGGGTAGCGGAGAAAGGCGAGGTATAGGGCTGTCTTGCTAAGAGGCCTGCTAAGGCCACTAATACTCGTATTAATTAGGGGGGCGCCATCTTCATGTAATTCAATTCGGCATACCGAATGATGTTTAGAGGCGCTGTCCTGGGGAAATAAAAAGCGGAAATGATATTCACCGCGCACATCACAAAATGGCGATACATGAAATACCTTATTGCTAGTTAAAGTCTCACCCGATTTCAGCGCTTCACCAGAATCTTTATTGAGTAGATAGCAATGACGTTCTCCAAAAGTATTGTTAACCTCTGCAAGTACCGCTTGAACTTGACCATTCGCACGAGTGCAAATCCAAAAGCTCACCGGATTAAATACGTAGCCAAGAACCCTTGGAAAGGTTTGTAGCCAGATTTCGCCATCTACATGGTCAATCTGATTTCTAGCGAGAATATTTTCTATCCAGGAAAGGCTATCGTTACCGCCCGAGCCATGATCCTTGTCAAAAAAAGAAAACAGACGAAAACTGTTATCTCCCAAGCCATGTTGTCTGAGTAGTTCGGTATTGTGTTTTTTAGCCCGCATTGGAATCGAGAGGGTAAAAACGCCATAGCCAAAAGCATTTTTAGCCGGACGAAATCGGCGATGCTTTACTACTCCAAAATTAATCGTCGGCTGCTGCATTTAATAACCATCTTGGATAGGGGTGGTTTTCGCTTGATTGCGAATACGCTCGAGCAAGTCTTCGGCAACAAGCTCCCCAGACCTGAGCCCATCTTCGTGAAAGCCAAATCCGGTCCAGGCGCCGCAATACCAAATGGAAGACAGGCCTTGTATGAGGGGCAAGTTCTTTTGTGCGGCAATAGCGCTCATATCAAATACAGGATGAGCGTAATGAATTTCAGCATGAACCAATGAAGAGTCTGGCTCAGTCAATGGATTGAGGCTCACAATAATCCGGGTATCTCTTAATGCGTTTGGTAATGGCTGTAGGCGATTAATGAGGTAGTTGATGCTAACGTGTTGCTTCGAGGACGGAAGTGCCCCGGAATTTGCCGTGTAGTTCCAGGCAGCCCAGCACCGTTTTGTTTCTGGCAAAAAGCGCTCATCAGTATGCAAAATAGCGCGATTTTTTTGGTAAGGAATAGCTGCCAGAATATTTTGAGCGTCTTTACTAATGCCGTGGACCAGATCTAGGCTTTGATCGCTATGACAGGCCATGATGACATCATCAAACCAAACCGAGCCGCTGGCGCTGATGACCGCAACCCGAGGCTGTTCGGCACTACTTGCATTGACTCGTAGTACCGCTTCGCGAACCAGTTTCACACCATGCTCCTCTAGTGCGGCTACCAGAAGCTTGACGTACTCACGCGATCCGCCTTGTACGGTGAGCCATTGAGGTCTATTTTGGATTTGTAAAAGGCCGTGGTTATGGCAAAAACGAACCATGGCCTGAATCGGGAACTCCAACATTTGCTCGACTGAGCAAGACCAGATGGCGCCAATCATTGGTAAGAAATAATTTTCTCTAAAGCTTCGGCTAAGGCGATTGCGATCAAGAAAGTTGGCAATCGATTCTTCTGGCTCGGAAAACTCATGACCAGATTCGATTTGCCGGTGTGCAAGTTGAGTGGCTAAGCGATTGAATCGCAAGATGTCATAAATCATTCTCCAGAAGGAGAATGACAATAGATTGGAGCGCTGCCCAAATAAGGAATTGACGTCATTGCCAGCCCATTCAATCTTCCGATGGCGTTTGGATTTACCACTCGCGTCAATTGATACGGAAAAAGACATTTCTGATGGCGCAATCGGGACTTTGATTTTTTCAAAAAGACGAACTAGGCGGGGATAGGTCCTGCGATTGAATACTAAAAATCCAGTATCTACGCCATGAGTAATTCGACCCTGCGGCGTATCCATTGAAAAATCAATCGTATTGCTGTGTCCGCCGATATGATCACCAGCTTCATAAATCGTAATGTCCAGATCGGGGTTTTGTCTTAAAGCATATGCGCAACCTAGGCCAGAAATGCCTGCGCCAATAATCGCTATCTTTTTCTTACTCACTGGACTTTTCCGCTAAGAGCTTTTCAATTTCGCTGGTAACGCTACTGCTGGTTGGTTTGGTAATGCTGCCAAAAGAATCGACAACATTGCCATTGCGGTTAATTAAGTATTTGTAGAAATTCCATTTAGGAGTTGTACCTGTTTTTGCAATCAGCATTTTGAATAGAGGATTGATGTTGCTGCCGGTAACCGAGCTCTTTGAGAACATTGGAAATTTCACGTCATAAGTATTCGCGCAAAAGTCTGCAATTTCTTTGTTATTACCAGGCTCTTGTTGGCCAAAGTCATTGGATGGGAAACCTAGAATTACAAAACCCTGGTCTTTGTACTTGGCGTAAATCTTCTCCAAACCTTCATATTGATAGGTAAAACCACAATAACTAGCTGTATTGACCACTAAAATGACTTTTCCTTGGTACTGACAAAGATTTTGTGGCGCCTCATCCTGAAGGCGTAGGAAGGTATGGGAAAGCAAAGGACTGCAACTAGCGGGCGCAGCGCTCGCTGAGCCCATAAAGGGCGCTAATAAAAGTAGGGCAGAAATCCAATGAGTCAGTATTCGAGCCATATTGTGTTTTCATTTGAATGGGGTGGTTGGCAGCCAAGTCTAAGCCATTCTGGCTAATGTTGTTGGATGTCATGCAATGCTATTAAGATTGCGTTATGAGCCATTTACCATTACCTTCATTTGAGTCCAAAATATGCGATCCAGCAGATTTGCAGGAGCGTATCGCTCGGTTACCAAGACCTTTGGTGTTTACTAATGGCGTATTCGATATTCTTCATCGAGGGCATGCAAGTTATTTGGCTCAAGCCAGAGGGCTCGGCGCGAGTCTAGTGGTAGGCGTAAATTCAGACGCTTCTGTAAAGATGTTGGGCAAAGGTGATGACAGACCCATTAACGTAGAAGCAGATCGCCAGGCTTTATTGGCTGCTTTGGCTAGCGTGGACCTGGTAGTAATTTTTACGGAACAAACGCCCGTGCGGTTGATTGAAAAGATTCGTCCAGACATTTATGTCAAGGGTGGCGATTATGAGATTGACACTTTGGAGGAGGCGCGTGTCGTGAAGTCTTGGGGTGGTAAGGCAGTGGCTATTCCATTTATCTATGAACGCTCTACTACTGGCTTGTTAGGAAAAATTCGATCGTAGCAATGCTTGTTTGTCTACAGGTTTTTTATTAGCCACGCCCAAATACCGCGTAGCACTAGGCCCTCAATAGGATCAACCTGTGGCAGGTGCAAGCTAGACGCTTGTCGTATTTCGGCTGCCAAGATCTTTGCATTACCGCCATCAAGCCAAATACGTTCAATGGGGTGATTCATTTGTTTGGCTAATTGCGTTGCATACAGAATTGCGCCAATCTGCGCCGCATCACAACCGCCGATGATGGCGTTGTTTGTTGATACTCCGAATCCCGAATGATCTGCTGATCTCGTTACTGGCGGGAGTTGAGCGGTATTGTTTTGCAAGCTTTCTTGCATCAAACTTAGGCCAGGAAGAATCCAGCCGCCATAATGAACGCCGTTGCCACCAAGTAGATCAATGGTTGTTGCGGTGCCAGCGTTGATGATTAAGGTGTTAGCGTTTGATAAAGCGCGTGCGCCAATTACAGCTGCCCAACGATCTGCCCCAAGTTTGACGGGGTCAGCGTACAAACTGCGCATACCCTCATATTGACTATTGCCATTGAATTGCCGCCATTCAATATCGGCCCATTGCGGGAAGAGGGTCTGGAGATTTTCAATGGCAGCCTCTCCGGCGACACAGGCAAATCCGATAGCATCCGGCTTTGGGATTGTTTTCGCAATGTAATCGGCCAGCTCTGCGCGATGTTCTGGGGATTGCAAAGACTTGCTACTAATAGATCCCGAGTAAGCCCATAATTTTTTATTGCGATCGGAAGGCATTTGAGTGGATTCGACCGCAGCCCATTTCAGTCTAGTGTTGCCAACATCAAATAGTAGATATAGGCTCATGATCTAGCTCTTAATGAAACATCGCCCGCATGAACAGCAACGGTTTTGTTTTCTTGTTGAATTAGTAGCGCACCATTGGCATCTACTCCTGTCGCAATTCCGAAAATAGGATCTTTACCTGTACCAGAAATACAAACCTCTATGTCTTTAAAAGCATCCCATTCCATCCATTGATTTTGATACGAAGCAAATCCCCGTTGATCAAACTCTGGTAAATATCGTTCGAAGGCCTCAAGGAGTTTAAGCCAAATAAACTCGGCATCTGGAAGGCTCTTTGTACTCGTTAGCAGTTGATCAAAAGAAGCAATATTCAAGCTAGCTTGTTGATCCAGACTGTTCTGAATGGCCGTAGCATTTCGTAGATTGAGGCCAACGCCAATGATCATCCAGGTTGGGTCAGTTGGTTTAGCCTGGCCACCTTCGATCAAAATTCCCCCTAATTTGGCATTGTTGAGCAGGAGATCATTAGGCCATTTGAGGCGGAGGCCTTGGTCGTATAGATATCTTGTTTCTGTGCCAAGGGCGTTGGCAATGCCCACAAGAGAGGCTAGGCCAACTAATAGGCTTAGGCCCGATAGCCCTGCTGGACTATTTTGAAATGGGTATGCCAATGAGAAACAAAGAGAGTCATCCGGATTGGCAAGCCAGGATCTGCCGGCTCGACCTTTGCCAGCGGTCTGCCGTTGGGCGATGCGAGCGACGGGGCTTCTTAGCTCACCAGCGCGCCAGCGCGCCAAAAGATCGTCATTTGTCGATCTAGTCTCAGTGACCCGCTCAAGGATGCAATTCCAGCTCATTTAGCCATTGTAGAAAGGTCTGACCTAGAATTGTGGAATGCATCGCGAAGATCAGCGCCCCCGCAAGTTCACTTGGCCTCTCCAGGCCATGCCTTTGGCTAGGGTATCGAGTTTGAGTTATGCCCTTCTGATTGTCTATATCAGCCTAAATCCTTTTGATTTTGACTTTGACACCGGCGTAGATGCTTGGGCTTGGTTGGGGGCTCCGTTGCCACGGTTTTTTACCTTATTTGATGTTTCTGTAAATATTTTGGCCTACATTCCCTTGGGGTTCTTGTTGGTTTTTGCAGCCTATCCACGTTGGCGTAATTTTGTGGCTATAGGGATTGCTCTTACATTTAGTGCCGTTTTGGCTTTTGGCGTTGAAACTCTTCAAACTTGGTTGCCTACCCGCATCCCCAGCCAAATGGATTGGTGGGCAAATGTGTTGGGTGGAATTTTGGGTGGATTATTGGCCATTCCTCTAGGCCCGCAGTGGCTATCAGGCAGCGCTCTACGTAAACGATTCGATAGATGGTTTGGGTCTAACTGGGTTGCCTGTGCCTTATTTTTACTATTTCCTTGGTCGCAAATTTATCCCCAAAGCTCATGGCTGGGGACTGGGGTTTGGGATCATGCGATTTTTGGGCCGATTGATTGGGGCACTACCGTGATCAATCAAGTGCTTCAAGAAACCATTATCACCGCGCTTTGCTGGCTTGGCGTGGCTTTATTGCTTTCGATGGGCATGCGCACTAAGGCGCCACAAGGGCGAATATTGGGTGGCCTCTTGTGTATGACGGTTTTTATCAAGATTCTGTTTAGCTCTTTACAGTTTGGGATTGAATTTAGTTTGCTTTGGTTAACCGCAGGGGCGATTTGGGGAATGGTGATTGCTAGTGTGTTATTGCGTTGGGCATTAAAGCTATCTAGCACCAGAAAGTTTTGCTTGTCTTTATTTTGCTTATTTACTGCCGCCATTGCGATTAATTTTTTGCCTGATAATCCATACTTCATTCTTACCTTGCGGCACTGGTATCAGGGCAGGCTAGTGCACTTCAATGAATTAATGCAGTGGGTTTCATTGGCATGGCTGCCAGTGGCCTTGGTCTGGGTAGTGCACAATAAAATCACACTTAAACCTCAACATTGAGTAATTAATTTTTATGAGTTTTCAACACCATCTATTTTTTTGTTTAAACCAACGTAAGGCTGGCGAGGATTGTTGTGAGCGACATAATGCTTTTGCGCTTTTTGAATACGCCAAAAATCGCGTCAAGGAGTTAGGTCTTACGGGGCCTGGAAAAGTCCGAGTTAATAAAGCTGGCTGCTTGGATCGCTGTGCTGATGGCCCGGTGATGGTGGTTTATCCGGCAGGAATTTGGTACACAATGATTGATACTGAAGATGTTGAAGAAATTATTCAGTCTCATTTGATTCAAGGGCGTCCCGTGGAGCGCTTGCAGTTGGCTTAGTAGATTGAAGAAAGATTGCTAAATGAATGGTCGCACAAAAGTAATTCATATCGAAGGGGTTGTTGGCCCAATTGAGCTATCGATTGATTTTCCTGATGAGTTAAAAAGCGATCCGTACTTTATGGTGCGTGGATTGGCTTTGGTAGCCCATCCGCATCCATTGATGGGCGGTACCATGGATAACAAGGTCGCTCAGACTATGGCGCGGGCTTTTAATCAATTGGGCTATGTCAGTGTTCGGCCAAACTTTCGTGGAGTTGGTGGTAGTGCTGGTATTCATGACGATGGTGTTGGTGAGTTAGATGACTTGCTGTATGTAACGGATTGGATGAGGACGCCTTCTAGTTGGGCGGGCCTTGAGATTACTCAGCAACAGGCTTGGATAGGTTCCGTCAACACTTTGCCCTTAGTAGTTTCAGGTTTTTCATTTGGTAGTTTTGTGGGCAGTCATTTAGTCCAGAAACTTGCTGAATTGGGTAGACCCGCGGAGCGCCTGGTGATGATTGGTAGTGCCGCGGGTAAGTGGGAATTAGCGCCCGTTCCTGCGGATACGATTTTGATTCATGGCGAGCTTGATGAAACCATCACTTTAGCCGCTGTATTCGATTGGGCTCGTCCACAGGAGTTGACTGTGCAAGTGGTTCCTGGCGCAGACCATTTCTTTCATCGCAGATTACATTGCATTCGAAACATCATCATTGGCGCTTGGTTAGGCATGCCCGATCACCGGAGTTAATAAGAGATATGGCTGAAGAAAAATCCCTCATTGAGTACCCTTCTGTTTTTCCTGTGAAGGTAATGGGCAAATCTAATCCAGAATATTTGCCGGCAATTATTCATATTGCCAAACAATTTGATCCCATTTTTGATGAGAGCAAAGTTGAACAAAGACCATCTAAGGATGGAAATTATCTTGGGATTACTTTGCCAATCAATGCAACCAGTCGGGAACAGTTGGACGAGTTATATAGAACCTTATCCACACACCCGTTGGTGAGTATGGTTCTTTAATTGATGTGATGCCAATCTTAGTAAGGCGACTTGGTTTGGTGGATTATCAATCCACTTATGCGGCAATGCAGGAGTTTACTCGGCAGCGTACAAGCGATACCCTAGATGAGATTTGGGTTTTAGAGCACACTCCCGTTTTTACTTTAGGCCTAGCTGGAGATGCCGGTAATTTACATTCTCCTAGCAACCAAATTCCCTTGGTGCAAGTTGATCGTGGTGGCGAGATTACTTATCACGGGCCAGGGCAGATTGTGATTTACCTTTTGCTAGATCTAAAGCGTCTTGGTATTTTTGTGAAGGAGCTGGTATCTCGGATCGAGCAGGCTCTGATTGATACCTTGGCTGATAGTGGGGTAAAGGCGGAACGACACCCAGGGGCACCAGGCATCTATGTTGCTCTTCAGGATGGGGTGCCTTGTGAGTATTTAGGTGCCAAGGTAGCCGCATTAGGCTTAAAGGTCTCCAGAGGCTGTTCTTATCATGGTCTGGCTCTCAATGTGGCCACTGATCTGGAAGCTTTTGGCCGAATCCATCCCTGTGGATATGTGGGATTAAGGACTGTCGATATGCAAACCCTTGGGATCAAGGACAATATGGACATTATTGGCCAAAAGCTTTTAGGGCATTTGCAAAAGCAACTCATTCCATCATGACAATTGATAAGACAAGTAGCGAGATCCACTCTGAGCTGAGGCAGGATGTTAATTACGATGCAACTCGCAAGCAAAAGTCTAATGAGAAGACTGCGCGCATTCCAATTAAAATTGTTCCGCTTGGCGAAGTGTTGAAAAAGCCCGATTGGATTCGAGTGAAGGCCGCTTCAGGAAGTTCCCGTTTTTCTGAAATCAAAAAGATTTTGCGTGAGAATGAATTAGTAACGGTTTGCGAAGAGGCAGGCTGCCCTAATATTGGCGAGTGCTTTGGTAAAGGCACGGCCACCTTCATGATTATGGGCGATAAATGTACCCGCCGTTGTCCGTTTTGTGATGTTGGTCATGGTAGGCCCGATCCACTTGATCAAAAAGAACCCGCTAATTTGGCGCGTACTATTGCGGCTCTGAAATTAAATTATGTGGTGATTACAAGTGTCGATCGAGATGATCTACGTGACGGTGGTGCTATGCACTATGTTGATTGTATTTCTCAATCTAGAGTACTATCTCCCAATACTCGTATCGAGGTGTTAGTTCCAGATTTTCGTGGGCGACTTGATAAAGCTTTGGATATATTTTCTGAGCACGCCCCCAATGGCTTGCCAGATATCATGAATCACAATTTAGAGACTGTGCCACGCCTTTACAAGCAAGCGCGTCCTGGCGCTGACTATGCCCATTCTTTAAAGCTGCTTAAAGATTTTAAAGAGCGCTTTCCCCATATTCCGACGAAGAGTGGTTTGATGGTGGGTCTAGGTGAAACCGACGAAGAGATTCTTGAGGTAATGCGTGATATGCGTGAGCACAACATCGATATGCTGACTATTGGTCAATATCTCGCGCCATCTGGCCATCACTTGCCAGTACAGCGTTACGTACATCCAGATGTGTTTAAACGCTTTGAGGATGAGGCCTATGCAATGGGCTTTTCGCATGCCGCAGTTGGCGCAATGGTGCGGTCTAGTTACCATGCTGACCAGCAAGCACATGGAGCGGGCGTTGTTTAGCCTGAGCTAGCCTGCATTCGCATTGGCGCTCCAACCCTGGTAGAAATATCGAGTTGCCACTCAAGGCAAGAGCTGCCGCTAGAGTTTTCCTGAGTTTTGCCTGTGCGTATTTTATTTCTTACGCATTTCGATCTATCAATGCTGTTATCGCCCCGGAGTTAATTGGCGATCTACATTTGAGCAACGCTCAGTTAGGCCTATTGTCAGCAGCGTACTTTGTTGGCTTTGGTGTTACGCAGATTCCAGTGGGCTTGAGCTTGGATCGATTCGGTCCCCGCCTTACGGAAATGAGCTTAATGATCTTTGCAATTATTGGAGCCTTGATTTTTTCTTGGGCCGATGACTTCATTAGCTTAGTGCTGGGTAGAGCCTTAATTGGTGCGGGGGTTTCTGCTTGCTTAATGTCGGCATTTTCAGGCTTCCGCGCTTGGTTTCCTCTAGAGAAGCAAGGTCAATTAGCTTCGGGTATGTTGGTCTTCGGCACCTCAGGCGCGCTCATCACATCTTGGCCAGTGCATGCGGCATTACCTTATCTCGGATGGCGCGGGGTCTTCGTAGTCATGGCGGCATTTTTCTTGCTCGCCATCATTGGTTTGTATTTTGGTTTACCTGTGAAGGCCAGGTCGAATGCTGTAAAACAAACATCAAAAAATAGTGAGACTGGTTTTTCTTGGGCTAGCTATAAACCGATTTTGACAAATGCTTTTTTCTGGAGAGTTTTTCCTTTAGGCGCATTTTGTTACGGTGGTTTTATTGCCATTCAAACACTTTGGCTCGGACCATGGCTCAGCAGTGTGATGTGGTACTCGGCTGACAGTACATCGAAAATTTTATTTTGGTTCAACGCAGTTCTATTACTTGCTTATATTTTGAACACGGCATTACTTCCTAGGTTGGCTAAGCATGGCATTAGCACTTTGCGCTATTTAACTTGGATGGTTGCGGCAGCCTTAATCTTTCAGGCATGCGCTTTTTACCTACGTAGCTCATGGACTTGGGTCTGGTGGTATTTGTTTGCGATAGCATGTGCTTCTTATGTGCTGGCGCAAAGCTTGATTGTTACTTACTTCCCAAAATCGTTTTCTGGACGTGTAAGTACCACTTATAACTTGGCACTCTTTATCGGTGCTTTTGTAGTGCAGT
>Ga0364887_10193_pt3 | contig 29415 bp, 19 predicted proteins | sample ExccelJu500001D4_4_FD_206924 | JGI IMG/M metagenome (GOLD analysis project Ga0364887, IMG submission 206924) | Enriched cells from Trout Bog Lake Hypolimnion, Wisconsin, USA - BchlTB.July23.5000.01.D4 | ecosystem: Environmental > Aquatic > Freshwater > Lake > Hypolimnion/Profundal zone | place...
AGGGTTTTGAGGATATTTCCTATTTATTACGCTCATTTTATTTCTTAGCCAATTTTTCAACCCTTTTAAATAAAAAATGACAATATCTTTTGGAAACAACCTTTTGCGGTATGATAAAATAATACCAAAATAATTTTTATCGTTTTTTACATCCCAAATATTCAATAATTGCAATATTCTTTCTCTCTGTCCTTGGATTAATTCTTTTCGAAATTTTGGCAAATTTTCAATTAATAATTCACAAGTATCAATACATTTTAGTAATTGCTGCTGTTGGCTTTTTTGAGAGAATACACCACCAGAATGATTTCTATACACAGCAGTTATATCATTCATATACCAAACCCTCCCATACTGCGTATTGAGTATATGCATACACCAATCACCAATAGGAGAGAGGTGCAACCATTCTGGGTAGTTTTTAATATTATTTCTGAAAACCGTTGTTAGGGTCAAAATGCAATTATTTTCAAGGAATTGACTTTGATATTTTTCATGTGATTCTATTTCTTTATAAACTATTGGGTAATTGGTATCAATTTCAAAATTATTAAATTCGTTTATAACGTAAGCGTTGGTAGAACATATTGCAAAATCAGGGTTTTGTTCCAAAAAATCAACTTGCTTTTGAAGTTTATATTTATCTATCCAATAATCATCACCTTCACAACTAGCGATATATTTTCTTTGACATTTTCTAAGAGCAAATAATGCATTTGGCATCATTCCTAAATTCTTTTCGTGCTTAAAGTATTTTATTCGATATCCTTTAGGATGGCTAGAAATATATTCACGAACAATTTTATCCGTATTATCAGGCGAATTATCATTTGCAATTAGAAGTTCGAACTCAAAGTCGGTTTCTTGCATTAAAACTCCTTCTATAGCCGCTTCTAGATATTTTTCATGTTTATAAGTAATCATGCAAACAGAAACTAAGGCTTCTTGTTTATTATCTTTCAAAATATCACTTTTGCAGGATTACCAAAAACAGTAGTACCTGCTTTTACATTTTTTATTACAATACTTCCAGCACCTACTACTGCGCCTTTTCCTACTTTTAAGCCAGGCAATATTGTTGCCCTTGTATGTAAGGTTACTTCCTCCTCCAATATTGCATAGCCACCCATAAATGAATAAGCATTTAAATGACACCATGAGCCAACGATTGTATCATGCCCCAAAGCAGAATAGCCTTGAATAGTGACAAAATTTCCGAGGGTAACTTCATTACTTATGCTGGCAAATGGACAAATAATTATACCTATTCCAATTTTACTAAAATTATTTAGAATAGCCGTGGGGTGTATTATATTTATAAACTCACCGCCCTTATCAAGAATCAGTTGAATATATTTTCTTTTAAATGAAACATCACCCAACGCACAGATAAATACATCACCAGTTTCAATTTCATAGTCTTCCACCGAGTTTATAATGGGTACAGGATAACCCATTTCATCCAAGGCATTCCTTTTATCATCCAAAAATCCTTTTATATTCCATTCTTTTCCATATTCGGTACATTGAGTAGCCCAGTTATAAACTTCCCGCCCATAACCTCGTGCACCAATGATAATAAGATTTTTCATCAATTACTTTCTAATTAATCGTAAGAACGCATCCTGCCCAAGAGTAGCCTACACCAAAGCCTGCCAATAATACATTGCTGTCCTTTGTTAGTTTACCCTGCTTATTTGCCTCACTCAGTGCAATTGGTATTGTAGAGGAAACAGTATTCCCACAATTTTTCATAGAAATAAAAAAACATTCTTCTGCTATTCCAATTTTTTTCCTAAGGTGATTAAGCATGTACTGATTGGCTTGGTGAAATACAAACAAACCAATATCATCAACAACTAATTTGGCTTTCTGTAATACTGCATTGACTAAGTTTGGAACAGACTCTAAGGTAAAATTGAATATTTCTGCACCATCCATAAATAGATTGCTATCATCAAGGGTATCAGAACTTTCTCTCTTGGCTGGATGTTTCAATCCACCTTCCTTCACTATCAAATTGTTGGCACCGCGCCCATCTGTGCCAAATACAAAATTATCGATACTACAAATACCCGTTTCTTCTGTAACCAATGTAGCAGCGGCAGCATCCCCAAAAATTGTTCTGTTGCTTTTATCGCTTTTATGAATAAATTTTGAGTATGTTTCAGCAGTTATCAATAGTACATTTTTTGCCATCCCACCTTCTATCAATCCTTTTGCTAGGCTAAGTCCGTAAACAAAACCAGAGCAGCCCAAGTTAAAATCCAACGCACCCACAGTAGTTGGCAACTGTAATCTTTCCTGCAAAATGCAAGCAGTGGTTGGTAAAAAATAATCAGGACTTTGGGTACAAAGCAGTAAAAAATCAATTGAACTTCTATCTATGTTGTGCTCACTAAACAATTGCTCGGCAGCCTTAAATGCTAAATCGGACGAAAATTCATCAGCAGCGGCAATATGCCTTTGTTGGATGCCAACTTTCGAAGCAATTTTTTCAACTGTCCAATCAGGAAACTGCTCATTAATGTCTTGATTAGTTAGCGTTCCATTTGGAAGGTAGTAAGATATTGCTTTTATACTTGCCATAATTGGACTGAGGAGTTTTTTAATTTATGCTATCAACAAAGGGTAGATTCAAACCCTTGAGTAGTTAAAGTATCGATGAAAAGACCAAAAACAACATAAAAATTGGCTTGCAACGAGGTCGTTACGGTTTGCAACGAGGTCGTTACGGCTTGCAATGAGGTCGTTACGGCTTTCAACGACGTCGTTACGGCTTGCAACGAGGTCGTTACGGCCTGCAACGAGGTCGTTACGGCTTGCAACGAGGTCGTTACGACTTGCAACGAGGTCGTTACGACTTGCAACGAGGTCGTTACGGCTTGTAACGGGGTAGTTACTAAGCACCCAACAGATAAAAAAAGGATGAAAATTTCGACTCATATCGTAGTTGTTCTTCCGCCATCAAGTATCAAGTTCTGTCCTGTAATCCATTTACTAGCATCTGACAATAAAAATATTACCGCATAGGCAACATCTTCTGGCAAGCCATATCCTAATGGATATTTTTTTTCATCTTCCAACACTGACTCTGTAGAAGTTTGTGATTCAAATTCCGCTGAAATTTGCGTTCTAACCATTCCTGGGCTAACACAATTTACTCGTATTCCTTGTGGTGACAGTTCATTTGCCCAAACCTTTGATATTGAAATCAATGCCCCTTTTACACCAGCATAAATCCCATTGGCTTTAGAGCCAAGTAAAGCCCCAATTGATGCTATTAGAACTATTGAACTTTTTTGATTCAGTTTTTTACCCCTGCTTAAAAGGCTAATCAACATAACAACAGAATCGTAATGGATAGCACGCATTTCATTCAATATCTCCTCTTTGTAAAATTTTAAGCCAACTAATTTTGCGAAACCGGCAGCGTGAACAACCCCATCTATTTTTTCTGTAGAATTTGCAACTCGTTTTACTTCTTCAATTAAAGACAAGTCTGCAACTATAAAACTATTATTTGCCGAGTTACATTCATTTACCAACGTCTCCAACAATTCCTTTCTTCTGGCAACAGCAATAAAATGCCCATTCATCAAAGCAATTGTTTTGCATACCTCATACCCTATGCCTGAAGAAGCACCTGTAACCAAAAAGGTTTTGCCTTTTAAATCAAACAGCGTATTTGTCATATTTCAATTAATGGCAAGCAAACCAGATTATTTGTTTCTACATACACACTACCCCAAGACAATCCCACACCAAAGCCGCACAACAATAACTTGCAATTTTTATTCTCTAACTTTTCTTTTAATTCAGTAACAATTGTCAAGGGAATAGTGGCAGAAGAAGTATTGCCAAAATCTTTAAGCGAGTAAGGAACTTTTGCTTCCTCAATTTTTAGCTTCTTTACAATCATTTTATTCATCATCATATTTGCCTGATGAAAAACAAAATAATCAATAGAGTTAATATCTAAGTTAAACGCCTTAATTAATCCATTAACAGTTTTAGGAGCTTGAGATATCCCAAAAGAAAATACATCCATCCCCTCCAAAACCAAATTGCAGTTGTTCCTTTCTATGCCCTCTGCTACTTTGGATGATTTCAGCGATTCCTGTGTTGTGGGATTTCTAGCCCCGCCATCTGGAATTATAATTGCATTACTACCCGAACCGTCTGTTCCTAAGTTAAACAACATTGGAGGAGCTGAGTCATCGATTTCCAGTGCAGTGGCAGAACCGGCATCACCGAAAAGAGGTGAGGTACTTTTGTCGTTTGAGGAAACTATCTTGCTAATAGTATCCCCCGCTAATAAAAGTCCTTTTTTTAATCCAGTTGCCTTCATCATGCTTGCTACAACTGATAACCCGTAAACATAGCCTGAACAACCAAGTGGAATATCAAAAGCTAAACATTCTTTAGATAACCCAAGCCTGTTTTGCAATATTGCAGAAGTTACCGGCAGGATATAATCACTAGTTTGAGAAACAAATACTAGAATTTCTATTTTCTCTTTTTCCCATCCTAATTCATTAATTAATTTTTCAGATGCTTCATAACATAAATCGGAAGTGCAGGTATCGTTTTGTACAATATGCCTTTGTGCTACGCCTGTAGTTTCTATGAATTTATTTATTTCTTCAAGCGAAAGATTAGAATACTTCAAATTGTGCTCGATATTCCTAGGCACACACGAAGCAATTCCCCTAATGGCAATGTTATGAATGGAAAAGCTAGCCATTATCTATTTTTTAGCTTTTATTTTATTATATAAATCCTCAATTGTACTTGAATTTCTTATATCCTCACCAGTTAATCTTACTTGGTATTCTTCATCTGCCAGTGCTATTAAAGAAAGTGCCAACATTGAGTCCCATTCATCTAATTTTTTAAAACTAGTCTCTGGGGTAATGGTAGATAAATCTGTCGTTTCAAATACAACATCAAGTTTCGAAATAAAGTCTGTAACTGTCATAATTTATATTTTTTTGTACGCAATTTAGTTATTCTGTTTTCTCAAAAGAATTCTTGCTATAAAATCAATCTCCTCGTTTGATAGTGTATGATAAACAGGGAGGCATATTACTCTTTTCGATATACTGTCACCTAGCGTCGCATTTTGTTCCCCCACATACTTTAGTGAAGTTAAGGATGGATAAAAGTACCTGCGTGGATAAATCCAATGAGCATTCAATATTTCGATATATTCTAGGGTGTCTTTTTCATTATCGAAAACAATGGGGTAATAGGCATAATTAAACTCAACGTCTGAGTTGATCTTTATGTGTTTTACCCTCAAATTTTGCAATGCCTTATCGTAGTACAATGAAATTGCCTTGCGTTTAGCAAGAATTTGGTCTATGTATTTTAAATTAACTAGTCCCATTGCGGCATGGAACTCAGAATTTTTTCCGTTGATACCTATTTCTGCAAAGTCGTCTGGTCCATTATGACCAAAGTTGCGCATGAAAGCCATCTTCTTTAGTAGCTCTGAATCATTTGTAAATACTGCTCCACCTTCTGTGGTATGAAAAAGCTTGGTAGCATGAAAACTTACTGTGCTTATGTCACCATGAGCAAAAACAGATTTCCCTTTATATTTTGTTCCAAAACAATGTGCAGCATCGTAAATAACTTTTAGGTTATGCTTTTTGGCTATTGCGTCTATTGCATCTATATCGCATGGGTTACCAAAAACATGGGTTGCTAATATTGCAGAAGTATTATCTGTTATTGCTGCTTCAATCTTTGTTGGGTCAATATTTAAAGTATCTTTATCAATATCCACAAAAACTGGTTTGCATCCTTCCCAAACGATACTACTGGTAGTTGCAACATAGCTAAAGGGGGTAGTAATAATTTCTCCTTGTAATTCTAGTGCCTTAATAGCAATTTGCAATGCTATGGTTCCATTGGTAAGAAAAAGTAGATGTGGAACATCTAAATATTCTTTTAGTTTCAGTTCTAGTTCATTTACTAACGGACCGTTATTAGTTAGCCATTGTCTCTGCCATATACCCTGCACATATTGCTGGTATTCATCAATTGGGGGAAGAAAAGGTTTAGTTACTAGTATCATATTATATTCTCCCATTTAAATTTTGGTTTAATAAAACCAGGCTCTCTGCCCATATATACCCCCATTGCTCGTCCGCCATCTATAACCGTAAAACGCATGATATCCTTTTCTGAAAATGTTGACTCTCTTTTGTCTATTACAAAATAGAAAGACAAATAGTAGGTACCCGATTGGAAAAAGCTTTCTGGAAATTTGCAAATAAGCTTATTAGCCCCTTCTTGCAATTGTGCCATCGATGAACTAGAGAATGAAAATAATGCCTCACCCGTTTCACTGTAAAGGTGATAAGTAACGTGATACCTATCAGCATCATTAGTTTTAATAAAAATATCCGTCTCTAATTCTATTTCTTTATTCTCCAATAAAGGATCTTCGCAGGTGTGATTGGTATTATATAGGCTTATTCTGTTCAATTTAAATTCTGGCTTGTCATATTGGACTCCGAAATTTCGTTCGTTCTCTACCTCTGCATCACCTTTAAGATAGTTACTTACCGCATGGGTAGAGCTACCCGTAAACAATACTTTTCCATTTTGTAATACTACCCCTTTGTCACAAAGTGTTTTTACAGCCGCCATGTTGTGGCTAACAAATAGTATGGTTCTTCCTTCGTTTTTACTTACATCTCCCATTTTTCCCAAACATTTCTTCTGAAACTCAGCATCGCCCACTGCCAATACTTCATCTACTATCAGTATCTCACTTTCTAAATGTGCTGCCACTGCAAACGCCAAGCGTACATACATACCGCTGCTATATCGCTTTACGGGTGTATCTATATAACGCTCTACTCCAGAAAAATCTACAATGGCATCAAAATGTTTTTTTATCTCGTGCTTGCGCATACCGAGTATGGCACCGTTCAGGTAAATGTTTTCCTTGCCTGTAAGCTCTGGGTGAAACCCTGTACCCACTTCCAGCAAACTTGCTATCCTTCCTTTTACTTTTACATTGCCAGTAGTGGGGGTAGTTACCCTGCTCAATATTTTAAGAAGGGTACTTTTGCCTGCTCCGTTTTTGCCAATGATACCCACTGCATCGCCTTGTTGAATATCGAAGCTTATGTCTTTAAGGCTCCATACTATATTGCTTTCGCCCTTAGTGCTACGGTCGTTGGTTTCACCAATCATTAGATAAGGGTCTTCTTTTCCACGCATCAATTTCCACCACCTATCTATATCTTTGGTAATGGTACCAGTACTGAACTCACCAATTTGGTAAGCCTTACTAATATTCTCCGCCTTTATTGCTATGCTCATTATGATTGTTTTATACTAAGCCACGAAGGCAGAAAGAAGCACTAAATTTCTATTTAAAGTACCTACTTTTTTCTATTTTAAGACCTTAAATCTCTTTTGTTTTAGCTAATACAAACTTTGTTTTAATAAAACAAACGCCGATATGTGTTCTACAACTTTTATTTTAATAAAACAAACGCCGATATGTGTTCTACAACTTTTGTTTTAATAAAACAAATTCCGATATGTGTTCTACAACTTTTGTTTTAATAAAACAAACGCCGATATGTGTTCTACAAGTTTTGTTTTATTAAAACAAAACTTGTTTAAGCCATAACAAAACTTAAAAATGTATTCTAAACCGTATCAATAAATGTTTTTTCTACCTTATTAAATGTAACTAATCCAAAAAAGAACAACACGATACTGGCAACTACACTATACATAAAAGCACCGATAAAGAACTCTCCTTTTCCTGTAAAACCATACCTGAAAGTTTCTATCAACCCACTCAATGGGTTCAAGGCAATGTATATCCGGTATTTTTCGGGTGCGGCTGACAATGGATAGATAATGGGGGTGGCATACATTAATAACTGAACGCCAAAGCCAACCAAAAAGGTAAGGTCGCGATATTTTGTGGTCATTGCCGAAATAATCATTCCCAGTCCCAAACCTAAGATTGCCATCAACACAATAATTACTGGAAATAGCAATACATAGATGTTTGGATGCACGGGGTGGCCTTTAAAAGCATAATATGCCATCATTATTACAAAAAGGAGAAACTGTATGGCAAACCTGACTAAGTTGGAAAAGATAATGCTTAGGGGCATGATCAATCTTGGAAAATATACTTTTCCAAAAATGCTTGCATTTGTAGTGAATACTGTAGATGTTTTGTTTAAACAATCTGAAAAGTAATTCCAAGCTAGGTTTCCTGTCATATAGAAAAGTGGCGCAGGTATATCGTCAGTGGGTATTTTGGCTAAGTTACTAAATATGAAAGTAAAAATAAACGTGGTAAAAATGGGTTGGATAAAAAGCCATAATGGCCCGAAAATGGTTTGTTTGTAAAAAGCCACAAAGTCGCGGCGAACCAATAGCACCAATAAATCTCGGTAGTTCCAAACATCTTTTAGGTGAAGGTCAAACAGGTTGTCGTGGGGTTTTATCTCCATGTCCCATTCGGCTTCTAATGCTGTATTTATATTGTCCATATTAGTTTGCTAATTGTTTCTTGAGGTTTTGATAAAAATGAGAGTAACCAAAATGACTATTTACTTTTTGTTGAAGTAGTTTTTTTTGTGCTACCGTATAGCTATTGCTGTTTAATACCATTTCTAGTTTTTCCAACATTTCGTCTTTGTTTTCAGGGTTGATAAGCATTCCCAACTCACCATTCTTTAAAGCATCCACACTACCATCCTGGTTGCCAGCAATCACTGGCAGGCCACACGCCATTGCCTCTATAAATACAATACCAAAACCTTCTTTTTTGCTAGGCATTATAAATAAATCTGCTAATTGATAGTGGTCTGTAATTTCTTCTTCTGCAATAAATCCAACTAAAAAAACATTATTTTCTAACCGATTCAGCTGTATCATCTCCTTTAGCCTAGTCTGCTCCCTTTCGTCGGGCTTGCCAGCAATAAGGTATTTTACATTTGGGTATTTTTTTATAACTTTTGGCATCACATCAATTACTTTGTCGTACCCTTTATATTTTTCGGTATAGGCAAGTCTGGTGAGGGTGAGGATAATTTTATCACCTTCATTGATGTTGTATCGATTGATGAGATACCCTGGCTTTTCGAAATGTACGGGAAAATGAAAAAATGGATCAATCGTATTGTGAAAAATGACAATTTTATCTGAACTAATCCCATTCACATCTATCAGTTGTTGCTTTGTGTAATTGCTTACTGCCAGTATAGTATCACACTTATGCAACAATTCTTTTTTCAAACCACCCAACTTGTCCCATACTTCAATACCATGGGCTACAAGATAAATTTTTGTTTTTGGGTTAATCAATTTTATCAATAGTCCAAACAAAGCAAGGTTCACATGACCTAGAATAACTTGTCGGTATTTGTAGGCGTTAATCAGTTCCTTCCATACAAACCATATTTTGTTTTTTTTATAAACCCTATAATTGCTATTATCAAAATATTCTTCCTCACCAATGCTATCGTACATGGAGGCGCCGTCAGCCATTACGAATGATTCTTTTTCCAAACCAGATAATCCGTATAGCATTGCACGGTTGAACTTTTCGATACCACCCATTGTTGCAAAGGCATCGAGGTTGTAAAAACATACACGATTGAATTTGTTTTTCAAGAAAACAATATCTTTCGGATCACTGATTGCCAATAGATAAGTCCAATATTTACTCCAGTGTATTTGAGAATGGGTGAGTTGCTTGTACTTTAATTCAAAAAAATCGCCCCTGCTTCTTGGAAAAATCAGGTGCATCCATTTTGTAAATGGAAATGTGAACCCTTGTTTTTTCCTATTCCAAATAGCTTCGGGCAATATATCCAGAAAAGCATCTATCAATAATTGTTTTGGTCTTTCGTTAGTATTAAATTTCAGTTTGGGGTGGATAATATTACATGCAGTAATAAATTCTTTCCCCAAAAAAGGCACCCTTACTTCTATACCGTGCCACATACTCATGTAGTCTGTGTCTTTAAGCAATTGGTTTTGCATATACAGATGCTGTTCTAAATGGGCAGCTATTTGTGTTTGACTATCGGTATTTGCATCCGTAAGTGAAACCTTATTTAGTACAGCAATTATTCTCTTGACAGGTATATCCAGAATTTCAGCAATCTGCAAAGGATTGTAAATACCCCTATAGAATAAATATTTATTCTGTAAGGTTTTTTTTTGGAGATAAGCAACCCGCTTTATTTTTTCATTGGGTATATAATTGGTCGCTCCCAAAACAAAAGCCGGAAGAATAGATAACCTTCTCAATAACTCACTCCTCTTTATGGATTCATATCCTCCTAGTAGTTCATCTGCGCCCAACCCACTCAATACGGCCGTTAGCCCATAAGCTTTCGCAAATTTGCAGATGAAATAAGTATTGATACCATCAATGGAAGGCTGATCCATGGCTTCCATGATTTCACCAAACTCGTCACGAAACATTTGGTTAGTGACCAAAAATGAGTGATGGTCTACATTTGTTTGTTCAACTATTATTTTTTGAAAAATCTCTTCCGAAAAATCTTGTTCTTCAAATATAATCGATAGTGTCTTTAAACGTTTGTTGGCAAATTTTGAGGCAAGTAAGGTAAGAATGCTAGAATCTATGCCTCCACTTAGGAAAACCCCAATTGGTGCATCCGAAATTAAATGACGTTTTACGGCCTCTTCTATTTCATTCCTTATTAATTTGATAGCGACCCCCCTATTTGTTACGTCCTTAGCATATTTGTAACTATAAAAGGGAGTGATGGAAATTTTTAGGGATGGCAAGTCTATAACTGCAAAACAACCTTTGGGCAAAGGTTGCACATTTGACAAAGTTGTGAAGGGTTCCGGTAGATGCCCATAGGCCAAAAAAGGTATTTTCCAGTCTTTATTTTCTGGCCATTCCGGATTTAGGGCTTTAAAAGCACGAATTTCTGATGCGAATATTAATTTGTTTTCAGAAATATGATAATATAATGGTTTGATGCCGGCATGGTCTCTTGCAAGGGTTATTTGTTTTGTAGCTTTATCCCATATTGCAAGCCCATACATACCTTTAAATAATTCGAAACAATTAGTACCCCAAAAACGATAGGCATTAATGATAACCTCAGTATCTGTTTGAGTAGTAAACTTAAAACCTTCTTTTTCAAGTTGTTCTCTTATCTCAAGGAAGTTATAAATTTCACCATTGAAAATTATTTGGATGTTACCGTCTTCCGACTGCATTGGCTGATGTCCAGCTTCAGACAAATCCAATAAAGCCAAACGCCTATGACCAAAAGCCAAGCTATTTTCAAAGTCTATATAAATACCTTTACCATCTGGCCCACCCCTATGCATAGCATCCCTCATAACAAGAATATCCTGCTCGATATTACTTGCTAGAGGGTTGTAAATACCAGCAATTCTACACATCTTTTAAGTGGGGGTATAATTTTGTATAGACATAAAAAACAAAATAGCTGATGCCAACATCAAACTATTTATATTTTATACTTAAATCTTGAATAGCGATTTGACCTTCGTCCAAAGAGTTATTCTTTCACTACCATATCGATAATTATAGCTATAGTTGTAACTGTAACCATAACCGTAACCATAGCCGTAGCCATAATATGAATTAATACCACCAATCTTCACGTCATTTACCAATATGCCTATACTTGGTAGAAGGTTTTGGGTATATAATTCATTGATGAATGGCAATTGTTTTTTTACTGTAAACCGTTGACGTATGATGTAAATGGTTGCGTCGCATAGTTGCGCAATAATTTTAGAATCACTCACAAGACCCACTGGTGCAGAGTCGATTATAATTAGGTCGAACTGGGTTTTTAAGTAGGCTATAAACTCACCCATCCTAGGATCCATAATCATTTCTGAGGGATTTGGCGGTACAAGGCCAGCTGGTACAATATAGAGATTTTCAGTATTAGGAATGGGAATGGGAATAGATTCTGCATTTACTTGGCCAAGCATAAAATGGGTAATCCCTTTTTCATTTATCAATCCCAACGATTTTGCAATTTTAGGCTTACGCAAATCCAATTCCAAGATTACAGTCTTTTTCCCTGCAATGCCCCATACAGCGGCGAGGTTCATGGAACAAAATGTTTTACCCTCACCAGCTATACTTGAGGTAACCAATAAAACAGGACACTTTACGCCTATCCCCAATAGAAACCCAATATTGGTCCTGAGTATCCTAAACTGTTCCGCCAGTACACTCCTGTCTTTATTACTTACTACTAGTACACGGTTTTGACTACTATGGTGGGCAACTTCACCAATTATTGGCGCAGTGGTGACACGGGCAATATCATTACGGACAATAATTTTATCATTCAACAGGTCAATCAGATAAATAAAGATGATGGGTATGAGAAACCCAATTACAAAAGAACTTCTGTATGTTCCTTGTACATCCGGACTTACTTGCCCACCACTAACGGCTGGGTCAATAGGTACAGAATTGCCAATAGTAGAAGCACGGGTAATCTCTGATTCCTCTCTTTTTTGAAGCAAGAATAAATATTCTTTTTCCTTTATCCCTTCCTGGCGCATGATTTCAAGATATTCCCGCTCTTTTTCTGGAATTGTTCTTAATTTCGACAAAAGTTGGTCATTCTGGTCTTGATATGTCTTATTTAAAGTTAAATTATTTTTACTAATATTCGATAAATCCTCTAATATACTAGCTCTAGATTTTTCAAGTTGGCCCTCTAATCTTTTAAACAAATAGTTTTCCTCAGGGGTAGTTTTTAATAAAACTTCTCTTTCTAATTGCAAACCATTATATTGGGATATCAATGACGATAGCGTAGGGTCAGCTATGTCAAATGGCGTTATAATTTTTTCGTGTTTTTTTAAAGGGGAAGATATATAATCTCTAACCTCTTTGATAACTTCTGACTTTACGTCCAAAGCAATAACTTTGTCTTTTAGTCCTTCTGATTTTCCAAATTCTATTGAACTCTGTGATTCAAGAGGCACAATTCCGTTCTGTTGCTTAAAGATTTGCAAGTTATCTTCAATCTTACCCAATTCCCCTGTTAGTACATTCAATTGGTCATCGATAAATTTAATAGTATTGTCAACAATTTTGTTTTTGTCCTCAACATTCACATCATTATATACATTAACCAATGTGTTTAATATATCGCGCCCTTTTTGAGGTACCTCAAGATTGATACTTAAAGCAAGGATACTTGTTTCTTTGCTTAACTGTCTTATTTGCAAGCCTCCACCTATACTCGATGCTACAAGTGTTGTGGGTTGATATACGATAATGTATTTATTATCTTTAGCTATCTCGGCTGGGTCAAAGAATATTCTCATTTTTCCAAATGGATATTCAACAATGTCTCCGCTGAATATTCTTTTATATCTATTGGGTCCATACTCTATATACACACTTTCACGCTTTCTGACGAGTATAATGCTGGCAGCAATAGAACTATCTTTTAATTCAACCCAATTTGCATGGATACTTGTGTTACCATATAATTCTACACGTTTTATGTTTCCTTCGTTATAATAAGACCAATTTAAATTTAAAATCCTTACAACACGGCTAATCATTGAATTGGACTTAATCATTTCAATCTCATTAGCCAAATTGGTCTTTTTCTTATAGGTAGTCAGGTTCTCTAAAATGAGATCTTCCCCGCCACCACGACTACTTTTATCATCCTTAATCAACAAAGAAATTGATGAACTGAAAATAGGCACCTTATATCTAATGTTGATGTATGCAACTGTAAGTGCAATACTGATAGAAACAATGAACAAAGGTAAAAAAACAATATACTTATATACAATTTCCTTACCCGATAGCTTTGCTGGAGGTGCAACATCCTGCAAAACATTCTTTTTTTGTTCTGTCGGCTGTGCTTTTTGAGTTATTGTCGTCATTTAATTGCTTTGAGATATGTAATTAACACAAAAGTTGTAGTAAAAATACTTACAACAGTAGTTATTAGCCCAACATTTGTAAGAAATATGGTATTTTGTTGTTGCCTTATTTTTTGTACGGTAGGCTCAACAAAAATTAAATCATTTTGCCTAAGAAAGTAATAAGGCGAATTATATATTTTGTGCGATTGTAAATTGACCCTCGCAAATGTCCTTTGCCCACTACTATCTTCCCTAATTACCAATACATTATCTTTTCTTCCTGTGAAAGGTATGTCGCCAGATAAGGTAATTGCTTCAAGGATATTAAGTTTGCCATCCGAAATCTGAAGTGTTCCAGGATGACCAACTTCGCCCATAACTAAAACTTTTGCATTTGCAAATTGAACTGTTACAACTGGATCTGTCAGATATTTTGAAAGTGCATTCAACAAATAACTCCGTACTTCTAAGAGTGTTTTTCCTTCTACTTGCAATTTTCCCAATTGAGGAAAAAGAATTGTACCATCTTTTTCTACTAAATATCCCGATGCTGTAGCACTTACAACACCGGAACCAGCCACTGACAAATTGTAAGGAACTGCTGATTCAGGACTTAAGGCTGAAACCTGTATTGATATCCTGTCATCCACTTTTATAGTTGCATAATATCTTGAGATTACTAATGCACTACTATCCAATGCGTCATTGAAGTATATCTGTTCCTGTAACTTCTTTTGATAATTACACGCTGAAGTTGACATTACAGCCAATGCTAGTAAAATATATATCCGAATTTTCATAAACCTATTTCTGTATTTATAAATCTTATCTGAACCTTGTTGCTCTTTGTTTACACAGCTTCGCTACCTCACTCACACACAATCGTTAAAGCTTAACAAAAAAGTAATAGCAAAAAACGTTGAGTACATATAAACGAACAAGGTTTTAGTAAAAAACTAAAGCTATCACCATTCCTTAGAAATGATAAACAATACCTTTATTTTTTTGCCCAAAACCTTTAATACGCATATTTTCCGAGTGCCTTACAAGTCCCCATCAAAATGACAAGGCAACAAATATAGTACTTGATGGTATTAAGTTGTAAAAAGAGAGGCTTTTCGCTTTTAAGCTTCTGATTAAAACCGCCTAATGCAAGTAATTCAATAATAATATTAACTTTTAGGGTGGGGTCAGAAAACTAATTGACCAGAGGAAAACGTATCGCCCTACCTAAGCAACTTTAGCTTTACCATCTCAATCCTTGTCTCTGTGACTGTTAATATATTGAATTGATAATTTTCAATAATTATTATCTCCCCTTGTTTTGGTATGGTTTCAAACTGATTAATTATATATCCACTCAAAGTCTCTGATTCTTGTACCGAAAACTCCAAATTGTATTTCTCCATAATGTAATCAAGTTCCAACCTCCCGCTGAAAATAAACTCATCTTCTGAAATCTGTTTCTCAACAAACTCTTCTGTATCGTATTCGTCCTGAATCTCTCCAAAAATTTCTTCCAATAAATCCTCCATCGTAATTATCCCAGCCGTTCCACCAAATTCATCAACCACCCATGCAATACTTTTTCTCTCCTTAGTAAACTTATTTATCAAGTCCGTAGCCCCCATTGTTTCAGGTATTACAGGTATTGGATGTATTATTTCTTGGATTGAAGATGGTTTTTTAAATAAGTCGAGCTGGTGTATATACCCAAGTATGTTATCGATATTTGTTTTATAGACAATCAATTTACTTAGCCTTGTTGTTATAAAAAGCACCGATGCATCTTGAATGCTACTCTCAATATCTATGGCTTCAATCTCGGTGCGGGGTACTAAACATTGCCGTATTTTAATGCTTGGCAAGCTTAGGGCATTCTCAAAAAGCTCGGTATTTAGTTCTTGCTTTGTTTCTTTCAACTCCTTGGTTGGCTGAAAGAAATGCTCCAAATCTACTTTACTGAATGCACTGCTTTTGTTTCCCATTTTAAGATTGAACAAATATGTAAGTATCCATTGGGCAATTCCTACAAAAAACTCTGTGACGGGCAAGAGGATTTGATGAAAGAAATTGGCTATGCCAGCAAAAAAGCGTAGTAACCTGTCGGCCTTAGCCCTAAATATTGCTTTAGGAAAGAACAATCCTAGCATGATTAACACAAAAGCAGATATAAGGGTATCGAATACTAATCTTAAATATTGGTTGTGTATCCCGAATGGATTCCAAAAAGTAATCCTTAATAATCCATCAAACAATAAACCATAGCAAACCAAAAAAATATTCAAACCTATTAAACAAGTGCCAATAAACTGTGCAGGATGTTCCATAAACTTCGAGATAATAATACCGCTGCGTTTGCCCTGTTTCTTTTTTAGTTCGATGCTTAATCTGTTGGCGCTTACAAAAGCAATCTCATACCCCGCAAAGAAGGCGATGAACAAAAGGCAGATTACAATGCCGATGATAACTAATGTAGTTGTTGTCATTATAAAAACGAATATACTGAACAGTTTTATTATTAAGCTGCCAAAATAAAAAAAGCTGGGTAGAAACCCAGCACTTACCGATAAAATTAAAATGAACATGAAGAAAATTACCGGATTATAGCTTTTCACTACCCCCAAGCCTTCCGTTGTTCCCCCCTAATCTTTTGGGGATTCCCGCAAATAATTTGGGGTTGTCCCCAAAAAGAAAAGGTTTTGAGAACCCTATAAGGGCTTTGAGCCCTTATAGGGTTTTGCAATGGTTCGGGATGGCTGCAATAAAAGAATAGATTAAATAATTTTAAGCAAGGATTGGGTGAAAGAAAGTAGATTTGTGTGAGTAAGAAACTGTTTTTACTAATCAGATACTCAAAAATCTATGAAACATTTAGGTTTAATATTTTTAATTTTACCATCACTTTTAGAAAGTTGTTCAAATAGAACTACTGAAAAAAATAAAGATTCAACTATTGAGTTTTCTGAGAAGTATTTAGTTTGTGACACCTGTACATCCACAATTCTTGTACACCATGATGACTTTACAACCTGTGGTGAAATTACTGTAGATAGCGGTACTGTTTATCTAACATCTGCCATTCTTAAAAAGGCAAATTCTTTAGGAATTAATTTCAGTAGTACAGAAGATACTTTTGTAGGTTCACCCAATATGATTAGCTTGAGAGAACTATTTTTTTCTGACAAACATGATATTAACAAACTTTGGACTGATACTGTTGACTTTAAAGATTTTTATAAAACATTTCGATTGTCGGGAAAGGTAATTGACGTAAAACGTAGAGTTTTAGATAATGGAGTTACTGAAGATTACCCATCATTATTTTTCAAGTCTGAAAAAGTAGAAGAAATTGATACAACCTATTCAAAAAAGATAAGAGGTTTATAGATATTAGTTTCTAAACAATGGCTTTATTTTCATTTCACTCATCACTTATAACTCATCATTCATCACTTTCCTAGAATTCCACGTGTCCTCTTATCCCAAATACGTGTATTGGACCCTTTCTGTCTTTGTTATAAGCAGGATTGGTTACAAATTGATAGTCGAAAGTGAGTTTTAGGGTATTTGTTAGCTTAACATCGTAGTAAGTTTCCATTATTTTCTCCATTCCATAGTTCAAAGCACCATCACCAATGATAAAACCATTGCCTCCTGCTGCAAGAAAATCACGATGGTCTTTAGAAATACCATTTATCACCCCGGCAATACCACAAACATCAGCAGCCCGATGCCATTTGGTACCTTTTACTGACAATCCACCACTTATGGTTTGGTCTATTTCGGTAAAAGCCCACGAAGCGTGTTTGCCATCATTCCATCCGGCACGGGCAAAGACACCTATCTCATTGGTAAGCTCCTGATTGAAGCTAAGACCTAATCCAAACTTGGTTCCCCCAAAGCTATTGTTCTCTTCTGTGCCAGTAAATACATTCAATAAATGGGTATTGTTGTTGGCAATCGCTTTAATGCCATCTAAATACGAGGGCGCACGCGAACAGGTGTTGGTAACAAGAAACCTTGCCGTACCTGCGTGTTTATTGATGGCCCAACTCTTCTCTATCTCAAAACTTTCGGAATGAACGTGCGAAATATTGTATTCCATACCCGATTGATTGGCCATTTTTGGTACTGCTACAGTAGAAAACCGTATTGCCCAAGTGGGTTTAATCAATTCTACCACCACCCCAAAGGTATATCCTTTGGTATTGGCGGGATAATCCCACGCACCGTTGGACATGAGCGACCAATTGAAGAATTGATTGCGTGGATCGTGGCTATAATTGTTTTTATCGAAAAAGTCGCTGACGGCAAACTTGCCTGCAGAGATGGTAATGCGGCTTGTGGGGCGTGAGTCCTTCACTTGGTTCACATCATCTTCCACATCTTCATAAGCAGTATTTCGTAACGGAATATTTTGTTGAAAATAAGCCCGTGCAATAGATGTTTTGGGTTGAGGATTACCAATTCGATAGGTTTCGCCATTCAATGCACCCGCAACACCTACAGAATAACTCAACCCTGCACCACCTGCCACTTCTGGATTAAAATAAAATGCTGCGTTTTTCCATAATTTCTTACCAAAAAACAAGGTAGATGTAACGCTAGAAGCACCTACTTCTGTAGAATCTGTCAAACTATTTCTTCCTGCATAAGGAACATTAAAGCCCGAGTGACTTTGAGAGATAACAGTAACCTGAAAGTGATTGGAAAAAGTTGAATCACCACCGATTTGTGCATGTGTAGCATTTATCAGTGAAGTAAAAAGTATGATTAGAAATAGATATTTCTTCATTTTGAAAATATTTTAGCTAGCTTAATTTTAAATTTAGAATTGCAAAAATATAAGATTAGACTAATCTAAAAAATATAATTTAATATACCTCCTTTGTATTGCCAATAGAGTTGGAGATGTGGTTGATTAAGCTCCAAATCTCTGACTCTATGTGGCAAATGAGTTATGAATTAAAGCCATTCCTGGAATTTTCTTATAAACCAGTTTTTAATTAACTGCGTTAAGAAACAATAAGCTACTAAGATTCCTATTAACCAAGGGAAATAGCTCATTGGCAACGGCACTAGCTTTAAAGCCGCACCAAAAGGCGTGAACGGAATGATGATGCCTAGCAACATAATTGCCGATGTGAGCGCCACCACAGGCGTTGTTGCCCAACTTTGTATGAATGGAATTTTTCTGGTACGTATCATGTGAACGATAAGTGTTTGTGATAGCAATCCCTCAATAAACCAACCACTCTGAAACAAATTTTGATGTGCATCGCTGTTTGCTTTGAAGAAATAAAACATCACGGCGAAGGTTACATAATCGAAAATAGAACTGATTGGGCCAATGTAAATCATGAACCTTGTAATTCCGCCTGCATCCCACTTCTTTGGAGTTTCCAAGAAGTCTTCATCCATCCTGTCCCAAGGAATTGAGGTTTGAGAGATGTCGTATAGTAGATTTTGTACCAATATCTGCACGGGAAGCATCGGCAAGAAAGGCAAAAATGCACTTGCACCCAACATACTAAACATGTTTCCGAAGTTGCTACTGGCCGTCATCTTGATATATTTGATGATATTGCCAAAAGTCCTCCGACCATAGATTACTCCCTTGCGTAATACCATCAAATCTTTTTCCAACAAGATAATATCTGCACTTTCTTTGGCTATATCCACGGCTGTGTCTACACTTATGCCCACATCAGCATCCCTCAAAGCCGCAGCATCGTTGATTCCATCACCCATAAAGCCAACAGTATGACCCATTTCTTGCAATAGTTTCACAATGTGCGACTTTTGAATCGGACTAAGCTTTGCAAGAATAGATACATCACCTATTTGTGCCTTCAACTCCTCATCAGTCATGTTTTCTATGTCGCCACCCATCAATATTTTGTTTACAGGGATACCCACTTCGCGACAAATCTTCTTTGTAATAATTTCATTGTCACCAGTCAGCACTTTCATGGTCACACCTAGCTTGTGCAACGCTTCGATAGAGGCTTTTGCAGATGGTTTTGCAGGATCAAGGAAACCAATGAAGCCAGTAAGCACCATGTCTTTTTCATCTTCCACCGCATAGTTCAAAGCCCTGTCGTCAAATTCTTTAATTGCCACCAACAATACCCTCAAACCTTCTTTATTCAATCTTTTTGAGGTATCTAATACTGTTTGCCTTACTTTTTCATCGATAGGAATAATCACATCATTCTCAATATGCAGTTGCCTGTCCTCACCGGGATCGAAAGCGTGGGTACAAAGACTCAACATTTCCTCAACAGCGCCTTTGCAAATCAACAAATGCTTGCCATTGCGTTGTTTTAGGATAACACTCATGCGACGACGTTGAAAATCGAACGGTATCTCATCTACTTTCAAGAAGTGTTCTTCTACTTTTAGGTAATCATTCAACTCAACGTGTTCCAAGATTGCTAAATCCAATATGTTCTTCAATCCAGTTTGGTGATAACTGTTCAGGTAAGCCCATTTTAGTACCTCATCATCATCATCGCCATCAATATTCAGGTGCCTTTCCAACACAATCTTGTCCATTGTGAGTGTGCCTGTTTTATCGGTACACAAAATATCCATCGCGCCAATGTTTTGGATTGCATTTAATCTCTTTACAATTACTTTTCGCTTACTCATGTTCAAAGCACCCTTTGCAAGGTTAGCAGTTACAATCATTGGTAGCATTTCTGGCGTCAAACCCACCGCAACGGCGATGGCAAAGAGCAGGGCATTCATCCAATCGTGCTTTACAAAGCCATTGATAAGGAAAATCAACGGCACCATCACCAACATGAATTTGATAAGGAGGTAACTTACTTTATTAACGCCTTTATCAAAACTAGTTTCAGCCCTTTTACCTACAATAGCCTTGCTCAATGAGCCGAAATATGTTTGATTTCCAGTGGTAACAATCATTGCAGTGGCAGATCCGCTCACAACATTGGTACCCATGAAGCAGATATTATCCAATTCCAATGGCGACTTCTCATCTGCATCCCTTATTGGCAAGTTTCTTTTCTCTACTGGCAACGATTCCCCTGTAAGCATTGCCTGACTGACGAATAAATCCTTAGATTGTATCACCCTACAATCGGCAGGAATCATATCGCCCGCAGAGATGATAATAATATCTCCGGATACCAGTTCTTTGATATCTATTTCAAGTTTACCAACATCCTTACGTTGAACAGTAGCCGTAGTTTTTACCATACTCTTCAGCTTTTCGGCAGCCTGATTGCTTCTAAACTCCTGAAAAAAGCGTAACAACGAGCTTATCATCACCATAATACCCACGGTGATTACAGTTTTGTAATCTTCTTCGCCCTTCGGTGCCATCAATACATCCAATACAAACGAAACGGCGGCAATAATGAGCAGTACGCCAATAAAAGGGTTCACGAATGCCTCAAAAAGTTGTTTTAACCATGAAGGCGCTTTCTCATGATGCACTTCATTGAGTCCACCCGCCGCCAATTTTTCTTCTACTTGGTCTTCTGTCAGGCCTTCTGGTGCACTTTCAAACATTTCGAAGAAGGTACTCGTATCGCTACGTCCTGCTTCCCTCAATTTTCTTGCAGCAACATCATCCAATCCGCCGCTAGTGGGTGTAAAAGGCAGTTTGCTCTTGATGATTTCTTTGATTGATTGAGCCATGACTAATTATCTTTAATAATGATTAAAATGATTGTAGTGAAATAAATGATTTATTAGCCAAAAGACTGGCCTTTGACAGTTGAATGCCATTAATTACAAACCAGAATGTATAAATGAATTTGAACATAACCTTTGATGTTGTCCCGCTGCTGCGGCGGTGTACCAAAGGCATCCATGCAGAAGTGGGGGGCTAAATAATGTGTTTACTATCTGACGGAATACTGTCCATGCTGTGTTTTTGAGTGATAAATGTGCAACTTCTGTTGTTGCGGTGCAAATGTAGGGCAGGCTGTGTTAAGGATTGGTTTGAATGGTCTTAGAATTTCATTAGAATTTTGCCTTTCCTCTTAAATCCCACAAACGTATTGTGTAAATAATCAAACTAAGGACAGAAAGCGTTTTGCCAACTTCAAGAAAGTTCAAAACTTTCTGGAAGTTTCTTTACTTCTATACTAGTAAGATGGATAGCTAATCTTTTGTAAAGTATAAAAATATACGTACAAGAATATAAATGAACCCTATTATAATGGGGGCAAATATCATTAACTCACAAAAAAGTTCTACACTAGTATTACCACTATCATTAAAGCATGCAATAAACAATACCAGAGGCCAACTAATAATAAACCTTATAAAGATTTTACCTAACCAATTTTGAAAAGATTTTATTTGCTCCCTGTCATTCATTTTGCCAGATTTAATTTTAAAAAATCATCTATCAACTCCCAACAACAACCAACAAAACACTTATTAAATTAATCCTCATCACAAATATATATATAGTATCCCTTTCATTGCAGCCATCCTGAACCATTGCAACGTCTTTTCGACGAAGGAGAAATCTAATTGTGCTGCTTGGGTTTTATTAATTATTCGGTTAGATATCTCCTAAGGTCGATATGACGGCTCATGGGGTTTAAAGTGTTTTAATGTTATCGATTTGCATCAAAAAGTGTCTCTTTTCAATCAAAATCCTCCTTCATTTAATCCAAAAGTGAGGCAAAAAGGTATAAAAGTGACAGGTTTTCACGTGAAAACCTGTCACTTTCTGATTAAATTGCCTCACTTTCTGATTGAATTGCCTCAATAATGGATTAAAATGTGTCACTTTTGGATTAAATCCTGTCACTTTTGGATTGAATTGCCTCACTTTTGGATTCTTTTCTACGTTTTTAATCCACTTTTTTGAGTGGAACAATCTGTAATTTAGCACTATTATATTAGTTGAATTGCTATCAAAAAGAAGTTACAACCCTTACTCTTTCTATCAATCCAGATTGTTCTTTCCTCAATTATATGCTGCAAAAATTTCTATTCTATAAATCGTCTTTTGTTCTTTTAAGGAAAAAAATCATGTGCTAAAACGATTTTAGTTGATATTTGCTTTGTAAAAGCTTGTGAAACAACAAAATAGTTTAAGTATGAAAAAAAATATTCTCTTCGGTTGCCTGTTATTAATTTCTACAGTTGGTTTTAATCAATCAGTAAATGATTTTCCTTATAAAAATCCTACTCTTTCTCCCGATGAACGAGCCAAAGATTTATTGAGTAGATTGAGTCTGGAAGATAAAATTCCACAATTGATGGCTGTGTGGAGTGGGCATCCCAATAAATTTGATGATGCGTTTTTTGCAGATACCGCAAAGGCACGAAAAGTGTTGGGACATAGTATTTTATCGGTTCAACCCTTCTTTGCAGATATAAAAACAACCGTAAAATCTAGAAATTTGATTCAAAAGTATCTGCGGGAACAGACTAAATGGGGCATTCCCACAATTTTTGTGGATGAAGGTCAACATGGGGCGATGAAACCCGAAGCTACCTCTTTTCCTATGGCTATTGGTTTGGCTTGTTCGTGGGATACTGACTTGTTTGAGCAAGTTTATACCACCGTTGCCCACGAATTGCGCTCTCGTGGCACCACTCATGTACTTTCTCCTGTGATAGATGTTTGCCGCGACCCTCGTTGGGGAAGGGTTGAGGAGACTTATGGCGAAGATCCCTACCTAAATAGTTGCTATGCCATTGCTGCGGTGAGAGGTTTGCAGGGAACAAGCAATGGGTCTGTTGCGCCAGACCATGTGGCGGCTACTTTAAAGCATTTTTGTGGACATGGGCAACCAGAAGGGGGCAATAACCAAGCACCTGCCAACTATTCTGAACGTACCTTGAGAGAGTTTCATTTTCCTCCTTTCAAAGCGGTTATTGATAGTGCAAAACCAGTATCGATAATGCCTTCTTACAATGAAATAGATGGCAAACCTTCACATAACAATGACTGGCTTTTGAAAACCGTGCTTAGAAATGAGTGGGGGTACAAGGGAATGTTGGTTTCGGACTATAATGCAATTGATGAATTGTATGAAAAGCATTTGGTTGCAAAAGATATGAAAGATGCGGCATGCAAAGCGTTTAATACTGGTGTGCAATTCGAATTTCCTGTTCCAAGAGGGTACTTATACCTTCCAGAATTGGTGAAAGAAGGAAAGGTAAAGATGGCTGATATTGATTCTGCGGTATATCTTGCCCTTCGTTTGAAGTTTCAGCTAGGCTTATTTGAGAATCCATATACAGATGTGGATAATGCCATCAAGGTTAGCAAAGATGAGGAGGCAAGAGCGTTGGCTTTGAAGGCAGCAAGGGAATCTATTGTTTTATTGAAGAATGAAAATAATCTATTGCCCCTCGCAAAGGATAAATATAAAAAGATAGCAGTGGTAGGCCCTTGTGTAAACCATGTATTTACTGGTGGATATTCGGGAGAACCCTATCAAAAAGTTACTATCCTAGAGGGGATAAAGCATAAAGTGGGCAGCAATACCAAAGTTGTGTATGCTTTGGGCTGCAAGATTGTAGATAGTGCCAGTACAAGTTATGAAAATTGGAAAACAGATGCTATAAAATTGGCTAATAGAGCGGAAAATCTACAATTAATAAAGCAAGCAGTGGCTGTTGCCAAAGATGCAGAAGTAATAGTGGTGGCAATAGGCGAAACGGAACAACTTTGTAGGGAAGCGTGGAGCAAAGAGCATCATGGAGATGACATTACACTCGATTTGTTGGGCGAACAAGAAGAACTTGTGAAGGCAATGGTTGCTACTGGCAAGCCAGTAATTGTTTATTTGATGAATGGAAGACCTTTGAGTATAAATTATATTGCAAAGAAAGTTCCTGCCATTTTAGAAGGTTGGTATATGGGTCAGGAAACGGGTACTGCGGCAGCAGATATACTGTTTGGAGACGTAAATCCTTCTGGAAAGCTTACGATTACCATACCTAAGTCGGTTGGGCAGCTACCTATGTATTATAATCACAAACCATCTGCACAATTCAATGATTATGTTTCGGAAACGGCTCAGCCATTGTATAAATTTGGCTATGGATTAAGCTATACTAGCTTTTCTTACAGCAATTTAAAGTTGTCTTCCGATAAAATAAACGCTGATGGAACGGTAACCGCATCTGTTGATGTAACTAACACAGGAAAAGTAAAAGGTGATGAGATAGTTCAGTTGTATATCCATCAAAAAGTAGCTTCTGTAACACGCCCTGTGATGGAATTGAAAGGTTTTCAGCGGATAAACCTAGCAGCAGGAGAAACAAAGACAGTTAATTTTACCATAGATAAATCGAAGTTATCATTCTGGGATTACAATATGAAATATACTGTAGAACCAGGCGAATTTGAAATAATGATTGGTAAATCTTCTGGTGAATACATACAGAAGATTTTAACCGTAGAATAGAAACAGTGCGAAATAACGGAGTTATTACAAAACAATATTCTGCAATAAATCACTTTTTTCCAAATGATCGGTATTGTAATGCAAGCCCCGACTCTCTTTTCTGAACTGAGCACCTTTTACTATCAAGTAGCCCACGGTAATTAGGTTGCGCAGTTCACATAACTGAGGGGAAACCTTTGTAGAACGATATAATTCCTCTATTTCTTCATACAATAAATCCAAACGGCGCATTGCCCTTCTCAAACGCACATCGGTACGAACAATACCCACATAGTCGCTCATTATCAACTCTAGCTCTTTGCGGGTTTGGGTAATCAATATCATTTCTTTGGGTGCCGAAGTTCCTTTCGCAATCCAGTCGGGTAACTGCGCTGGCAAATGATTTTCAGTATTTATTTTATCAATCAACTCAATACTATCCAAAAAGCAACGTTCGCCAAATACCATTGCTTCCAACAGACTATTACTCGCCAACCTGTTGGCACCATGCAAACCTGTACTTGCACATTCGCCACAAGCATATAAATGTTTGATAGATGTACGCCCCATTTCATCTGTTTTGATGCCGCCACAACTATAGTGAGCAGCTGGAGCCACGGGAATCATGTGCTTGGAAACATCAATACCAATGCTTAAACATTTTTCATAGATATTGGGAAAATGATGGATAAACTTCTGCTGATCCATGTGGGTACAATCGAGAAATACATGCTCGGTACCATTCTTTTTCATTTCATTATCTATGGCACGTGCAACAATATCACGTGGTGCAAGGTCTTTTCGATAATCGTATCGTTCCATAAAAGCCTCGTCATCTTTATTACGGAGAATGCCACCATCGCCCCTGACAGCTTCGGTAATCAAGAACGAAGGGGAAACACCAGGCTCAAACAAAGCAGTGGGGTGAAACTGGATAAACTCCATATTTTCTATTCTTCCCTTTGCACGATAAACCATTGCCACGCCATCACCCGTAGCAATGCGGGGATTGGTAGTGGTTCTATAAACCTGACCATTGCCACCAGTAGCTAATAAGGTAATCTTGGAAGTAATCTTCTCAACCTGATTGGAATTTACATTCAACACATACACTCCATAACAAGTAATATCAGTAGTGGATTTAGTAACGAGATAACCTAAATGATGCTGGGTAATAATATCAATCACAAAGCAATGTTTAATAAGGTTGATGTTGGGTAACTTACTTAACTCACTCAATAAAGCCCTTTCTATTTCTAATCCAGTCACATCTTTATGATGCAATATCCTGTTCTCACTATGTCCACCTTCTTTGCCAAGCGAATATTCGCCAGACTCATCCTTATCAAACCTTGCCCCATATTCAATGATTTCCTTTATGCGTTCTGGCCCTTCTTTCACTACTATCTCCACAATTTTTTCATTGCAAAGCCCATCTCCAGCAATCAGTGTATCTTCTATGTGTTTGTCGTAACTATCGTTTTCCTCATCCCAAACACCTGCAATACCTCCTTGGGCATACTTTGTATTTGTTTCGTCTGCACTTGTCTTGGTTATCACCACCACCTGCTTGTCAGGAAAATGCTTAGCCATCTTTAAGGAATACGTCAACCCTGCAACACCACTTCCTATAACCAAAAAATCTGTTTCCATACTATATTTTTTTGCCACAAAGGCACTAAGGCTCAAATAAGCACTAAGAAGAAAAAGTAAATTTTAATTAATGTTTCTTAGTGCTTCTTTCTGTCTTTGCGTCTTTGTGGCATCTTTACTATGCATCCACCCAAGCCTCGTTTTCTTTCAATAAATTTATCAGTTCATCTACGGCTATGGCGCTATCAATATTTTTCTTTACCACTTCTTTGCCTTTGTAGAGTGTAATCTTGCCAACACCGCTGCCCACATAGCCAAAGTCCGCATCAGCCATTTCACCAGGACCATTTACAATGCACCCCATTATGGCTATCTTTACTCCCTTCAAATGATTGGTAACGCTGCGTATCTTAGCAGTTGTTTCTTGCAAATCAAACAATGTTCTGCCACAACTAGGGCAACTGATGTATTCTGTTTTAGAGATACGAACCCTTGTAGCCTGAAGTATGGAGAATGCAGTTGAATTGATAAACTGCTCTGGCGAGCTATTGCTGGTGTAAGTCCTACCCTCAGTATTCTGTAAACCAGCAGCCTGTAATTGATAACTATCCTCACTCATCCCCAAACAAATACCATCACCAAAACCATCCAATAACAATGCACCAGCTTCTGTAGCATAATGTATCAAGTGTTCATCGGCGGTTTGCGAATTACTATTAACAATAAGAATAACAGGGTTTTCAATTTCATTGCTCTTTAACTCCATAACCATACGGCGCACACTCTGCATGGCATTTGTATTGGTAGAGGACACACAAAGAACAGCGGTTTTATCTTCTTTTATCTTCTCAAACAAACTCTCCAATGAAGGTTGATAAATATTCTCTGAATAACAATCAATTTTTAGAAAGTTCAACTCTGCTGATTTCTCTATACTATGATCCAAATATTGATTACCATCAAAAATGGGGAAGAACTTAGTCTTATCTTTTGCCTTTTGCCAAGTAGAATAATTATTAACCACCTTCAATGTACCTGGCAAAGCAAAGTTTACAACCTTTTCGCATGCATTAATATAATCTGCCGCACCATCACTGATGTTCCACTTATCACTTTCTTCGTTATAGGTATAGCCTACGCTTTCCAAGCTTTTAGGGGTAATTGTTTCCAACTTACTCAAATCTGCAATCACCACTGGTACATGATGATCCCCAATATTCCCCACGGCAAAAGTCTTTCTTCGAGAATAACTAAAAGGGTTGTAAGAAACCTTCTCGATTGTCGGCACAGAACCACCCTTTAGGGGGGCAGGGGGGCTATACCTCTTCACCAAATCCCTACACACCGGTATCTCCAACTCAGGGTCTTCGGTTAGGCTCACCCGTATTGTATCGCCAATGCCATCTTCTAATAAAGTACCAATACCCACAGCACTCTTCACCCTGCCATCTTCGCCATCGCCGGCTTCTGTTACTCCCAAATGCAAAGGGTAACATTCCCCAAACTCGGCATCCATCTGCTGAATTAGTAAACGATAAGCCTGAACCATCACTTGGGTGTTACTAGCCTTCATGCTTAGGATAATATTGTGATAGCTTTCGCCCCTTGCAATCCGCAAAAACTCCATTGCACTCTCCACCATCCCCATGGGCGTGTCTCCATAACGGCTCATTATCCTGTCGCTCAGGCTGCCGTGGTTGGTACCAATCCGCATGGCAGTACCGTATTCCTTACAAATCTTAACCAACGGCGTAAACCTTTCCCTTATCCTGTCAATCTCCTCGGCGTATTCCGCATCGGTATAATCTATCTGTTCAAACTTCTTTTTATCTACGTAATTGCCTGGGTTCACCCTCACTTTCTCCACAATTCTAGCCGCAATCTCGGCGGCGTTAGGTGTAAAATGAATATCTGCAATCAGCGGTACATGATAACCACGCCTGTGCAATTCGTTTTTTATGTTCAATAGGTTCTCCGCTTCCTTTTTACTAGGGGCTGTAATACGAACCAACTCCGCTCCCGCTTCAATACAACGGATTGTTTGCTCCACCGTAGCCAATGTGTCCATGGTATCGGTGGTAGTCATCGTTTGTACACGGATTTGGTGACCATTTCCCAGCAATAGGTCGCCAATCTTTACTTCTTTCGTGATCAAACGGCTGTATTCGGTGAGGGAATTACAATAAAGCTGCATAATATATTTATAAAAGATTTCTTGAAAGTTTAAAACATCCGAGAAGTTGCCACGAAACGATTATTATTAAAAGTACAATAGCTGCAAATAAACAACGTTTTTGGGAGTAAACGGTTTAGAGGGGGGTGCATAAACGTTTTTCGCTAATTGAGTTTCGTGGAGACAAGAAACTCGGCGTGCTGCTTCGATTCGTGTCCTCACGAAGCGAAAAAGTTTTATGCACCCTAGAGGGGGAGTAAACAGTGAGAAGTAATCAGTAAGCAGTGATTTTAATTTAACGTGAGTTCGGGTTAAGCT